>OLOP01000002.1_pt1 | contig 233306 bp, 231 predicted proteins | sample 1672381 | NCBI WGS metagenome assembly OLOP01 (sample SAMEA3136678, study PRJEB25190) | human gut metagenome | biome: human gut; feature: human-associated habitat; material: faeces | place: Austria | collected 2013 | reverse complement strand
CGATTACCTCGGTGCGCCATGAGTCTTTTTTTATACCCCCGAGCATTTTGACGAGAAGGCCGGAACTGAAAAGGAGACGACGACAGTGGACCTTTCCATCTTTGCAAGTCCCGAGGCGTGGATCAGCCTCGTGACGCTTATCTTTTTGGAGATCGTGCTCGGTGTGGACAACATCGTGTTCATCTCGATCACCTCGAATCGCCTGCCGGAGGAGAAGCAGCATATCGGCCGCAAGCTTGGCCTTGCCGGCGCGATGCTCTCCCGTTGCATCTTTCTCTGCTTCGCGAGCTATCTCGTACATATGGTTGCACCGCTGTTCACGATTGACCTCGGGTTCTTCGCCCATGGCTTCTCCGTGCGCGACATCGTGTTGCTGCTTGGCGGCGCGTACCTCATCTACAAAGGCATCGATGAGCTGCGCGACGTGCTCGCGCTCACTGAGGAGAAGGCGTCGCATTCCGAGGAACACAAGGCGAAGCATCAGATTGGGCTTGGTCAGGCTATCGGTACCATCATGGTGGTGGATATCGTCTTCTCGATCGACTCGGTTATCACGGCGGTGGGCTTGGCGAATTATCTCATCATCATGATCCTCGCGGTTGTAATCGCAGTCATCATGATGATGGTGTTCATCGACCCGATTTCCGACTTCATCAACAAGCACACGGAAATGAAGATTCTCGCGCTCTGCTTTATCTCGGTCATCGGCATTCTGCTCGTGCTCGATTCGCTTGGCATCAACTCGGGCATCGAGGTTCTCGACATGCACATGGAGAAGCTCATGGTGTACTTTGCCATGGTGTTCGCCTTCGTGCTTGAGCTCATTCAGATGCGCTGGTCGTCGAATTTCGCGAAGTGGAAGCAGGAAGTTGCTGTGGGCTCCACGCCTGCGAACGACGACACGGTGGAGAAGGCGGCGCGCGAAGAGGCTTCTGCAGACGTAAAGGCTGTTGAAGCGGGCGATGCTTCCAAGGGGGAGGGCGAGTAGCTCCCGCATGCCGAAGGGCCTCTGGGCGGGTTTATCGAAGGTGTTTCAAAAAAGTTGAAATTACCCCTTGCGCGCTTAGCTGGTTCTGATAATATATGCAACGTTGCGTTTGACGCAGCCAAGAAATTCGTCGGAGTGGTGGAACGGCAGACACGCTAGCTTGAGGTGCTAGTGCCCACTTAACGGGTGTGCGGGTTCAAATCCCGCCTCCGACACCATCGATCACAAAAGGGCCCGTAGGGCCCTTTTTTGATGCCGATGCTGCGAATCCGATAGGCACCTGATCTGACCCCTTGTTTTGGGCTCGGCGCGGCACGAAGGCCGCTTGGCCCAAAGGCGGGGCCATATCAGGCACCTGTCGGACCCTCGCTGACTTCCTTGGGCGTTCGGGGGAGTCGCACTTGGTCCAATTAAGGAGTGAATGATGGAGACAGGCAAAGAGAAAACAGCTCATGGGCGGCAGGTGGAGAGGGTTCTTTGGATCGTTCTCGTCTTGAACCTGGTGGTGGCCGCCTCCAAGTACTTCTACGGTCTGGCGTCGGGATCGGCCTCCATGCAGGCCGATGGCATCCACTCGGTATTCGACTCGCTGGGCAACGTCATCGGGCTTGTCGGCATCAGCTTGGCGGCGCGTCCTGCCGACGCGGGGCACCCTTACGGCCATTCCAAGTTCGAGACCTACGGTTCGCTCGCCATCGGCGTGCTGCTCCTCTTCGCTGCCTTCGAAGTAGGCTCCTCGGCTGTGGAGAAGCTGGTCGCCGGCACCTACACGGCTCAGGTGACGCCCGTGTCCTTCATCGTCATGGTGGGAACCCTCGTGGTGAACCTGTTCGTGACCTTGTACGAGCGCCGCGCGGGCAAGCGGCTCAAGAGCGAGATCCTCGCGGCGGATGCGGCCCACACGCTCTCCGACGCTTTCGTCTCCATCGGCGTCATCGTCGGCCTCGGCTTCGTCGTGGCTGGGTTCCCCATGGCCGACCCCATTATGGCGCTGCTCGTGACCGTGGCCATCCTCGCCTCCGCAGTGGGCGTGTTCCGCACGGGGCTGCGCACCCTTTCCGACCACGCGCGCATTCCCGCCGCCGACATCGCCCGTGCGGCGGAGAAGGTGGATGGCGTGCGGTCGATCCATGCCGTGCGCACCCGGGGCACCGAGGCTGAGGTCTACTGCGATCTGCACGTGCTCGTCGATCCGCAGATGACGGTGCTTGCCGCCCATGACCTGGGAGATAAGGTGGAAGGTGTCGTGGCCGCGGCCTTCCCTCAAATCAAGGAAGTGCTCGTGCATATCGAGCCGGATACGGCCGCCGAGCGCGCCGAGGGCTAGCGCAAAAAAGCCGCCGTCCGATTTCGCGGGCGGCGGCTTTCGGTAATCTGCGGGGACGGCCAGGGCGTCTTTCCTAGGCCTGGGCGGTGAATCGGATGCCGACGTAGAAGGCGGTGTTCGGCAGGCCCGAAATGTCGTAGACCTCGTCCAGCTCGATGACCGACACGCGCCAGTTGTAGGTGCCGTTGTCCGTGGACACGACGCCGGCCTGGTAGGTGTTGCCCGAGTCGTCCACGCCGCTGTCGGTGACCTCGGCATTTTCCAGCCCCTCCACCTGCATGGCCCCCTGGACGGCCTTCTCAATGGTGCCCGAGGCGAAATCGGCGTAGCGCAGGCGCATGTCGTCGCCCGCCTTGCGCGAGACGGTGAGCGTCCAGGCTCCCTTCAAAAGCTTCACGGCGTCGCCGGCCGACAGCTTGTCGATGCCCTGCACGTACATGAGCCCCGCTTCTTCCAGGGAGACGTCGGCGGGCAGCTTGATGACCTCGAAGCCGCCGTCGGGGTCGGTGCCCACGGGGGTGCGCTCGTATAAAGTGTAGCCGGCATCGGTAAGCGCGGTCATGATTTCCTCGTCGGAAAGCGGCATGAGCGACGAGAGCAAAGGGAAGTCGTAGGAGACCTCGCGGGCCAGATTCTCCTGCAGCGTTTGCTGCTGGCGGATGGGCTCGTTCATGATCTGGTCGAAGTAGCGACCTAAAAAGAGGCAGCCGATGACGGCGGCCACGACCATCGCGGCCAGCATGATGGCCCTCACGCGAGGGGGCGTCTCCAACGGCCGGGAGAGCTCGGCGCCGTCGTAGTAGCGCACGTCCCCGATCTGCACGGTGCTCTTCGGCTCGCGGGCCAGCGGGTGGAAGCCTGCACGGCGGGTGGGAGGCACCTCGGCTTCGCCCGATCGGGCATGGCTGGCCTTGCGGCGGCGCGCCTCCTCGGCGCGGCTTACAGCGGCTTCGGTTGAATCTACGGAATCGCGCAGGTTCTCGTCTTGGGTCATGAATGGCGCTCCTGTACGTTACGGTGTTGCTGCCGATTATACCATTGCTTCCCCGTTGGCTCTCTGCTAGGATAAACGGACTCCATGGGGGAGTAGCTGGCGCCTTCGGGCGCGGCTCGTCAACATCGTGGCCACGGTTGCGCGCATGGGCGGCAACGGCGGACCTGGCGAGCCTCAATTAGCGAGACTCATGGTGCAGGATTGACCGCGAAGGTCTGTTCTGCACCATGAGTCTTTTTTTGTGGGTCGGATGGGCCGGCCCGCGCGGACCGAGGAGGAAGACGTGGATCTTTCGATTTTTCTGACGCCGGAGGCTTGGATCAGCCTCCTCACGCTCATTTTCCTAGAGATAGTTTTGGGCGTGGACAACCTGGTGTTCATCTCCATCACCACCAACCGCCTTCCACCGGAGAAGCAGCATATCGGCCGCAAGCTGGGCCTGGCCGGCGCCCTCGTTATGCGCATTCTGTTCCTTTGCTTCGCGTCCTACCTGGTGCATATGACCGCGTCGCTGTTCACGGTGAACCTCGGCGCCTACAGCCACGGCTTCTCGGTGCGCGACATCGTCATGCTCGTCGGCGGCGGCTACCTCATCTACAAGGGCATCCGCGAGCTGACCGACGTGCTCGCCCTCACCGAGATCAAGGCCGAGACCTCCGAGGAGCACAAGGCGCGCCATCTCATCGGGCTGCCCCAGGCCGTGGGCACCATCATGGTGATGGATCTCGTGTTCTCCATCGACTCGGTCATTACCGCCGTGGGCTTGGCCGAGCATCTCATCGTCATGATCCTGGCTGTGATGATCGCCGTGTTCATCATGATGATCTTCATCGATCCCATCTCGAACTTCATCAACAGTCATCCGGAGATGAAGATCCTGGCACTGGTGTTCATCTGCGCCATCGGCGTTCTGCTCGTGCTCGACTCCGCCGGCATCCACACCTCCATCGAGGTGCTCGACATGCACATGGAGAAGCTCATGGTCTACTTCGCGATGATCTTCGCCGTGGTCTTGGAGTTCATCCAGATGGCCTTCAATTCCCGCCTGAACGCGTGGAAGAAGCAGCTGGCCGACGAGGCCATCGACGCGGCGGTGCGCGAGGCCGAGGGCGGCGAGGAGCCGGCGAAGGTGGGCGAGCAGGCCCGCGCCCGCGTGGATGCCGCCATCGAGAACGCCGAACGGATCGACTAGCGGTGCGGGCGTCGGAGGGCGTTTTCGGTGCTCCTGGCGTCCTTGGCGGCCGTTTGCGGACGAGTCTTGAATTTCTTGAAATTAGGGCTTGCATCGCCTGGCTGCTTCCCTTATAGTATCTCCTCGCGATGCGGACATGGCTCAGCTGGTAGAGCATCACCTTGCCAAGGTGAGGGTCGCGGGTTCGAATCCCGTTGTCCGCTCCATTGTCATCAGAAGGCCGGTCAGGCTCTTGTTTGACCGGCCTTTGCAATGACAGCCGCCAGGGAATGGCGACGTGGCCAAGTGGTAAGGCAGAGGCCTGCAAAGCCTTTACCCCCGGTTCGAATCCGGGCGTCGCCTCCAATACGCACTCAAAAGGGATTGCACACCGTGCAATCCCTTTTTGTTTCGCGTAAGGCGTGGTAGCGCTACGGGCAGGTTATAAGAAATAGCGGGCTATAGGACAAAAAGTGTGTCCTATTTCGCATCTAAACCCCAGTTTGCAGCTCCAGTTTTAGCCGCTTAAAAAACCCAGACCCTTTAAGACGCCAGTAGAGAAGTGCGTTTGGCTTTAGCTTGGTGCTGCGGGGCGGGCCGCAAATTCAAACCCCTAAAAACAGCGAATGGGAAAGGAATATAGGCCATGAATTGCATCCATTTCCCTTCTCTGACTTTGCCCCGTTGCCGTTATATGGGGTCCGCTTGGCTTTCGAGGGCTGCTTCATGGTGCTATAGGCCTGCTGCGACAGATCAGCCTGTTGAAAAACAAAAAATCCGACTTTTATGCAACTTTTTTGCGATTAGGGACTCTTTTCGGTCCCTGGAACGTGCAAACAAGCTACTGTACGGCTGGTTACCTGCGGTTTTTACATCTTGAACCGCGATCGGGGAACTTGAACAATTCCTAATCGCAAAAAAGTTGCAAAAGCGACCGTTATTTTGTTTTTGGGTTCCCGAGGTTGCCGCGCGCAAGCTCTGTGGCGGGGTGGCGGCGCGCTTACGTTTCGACTGACCCGCTTTGCGGGGGAGTCGTGCTCGAATCATTTGTTCGACCTAAACGGTGCGCAATCGCATCACTTGATACATTGCGCTTGGGCATAAAAGAAGCCGCTCGTGGCGGCTTCTCGGGTGGGTTATGTCTTGCTCTGCTTATGCTGCTGCTTTGGCGGCTTGGCGGGTTTCTTTGCGGTTCTCCAGGGCGTTGACGCATACAGCGGCGGACTGGTCGCCGGTGATGTTTACCACGGTACGCATCATGTCCAAGACGCGGTCTACGCCAGCTACGAGGGCGATGCCTTCAACGGGCAGGCCAACGGACTGGAGTACCATAGCGAGCATGATCATGCCGGAGCCGGGGACGCCGGCAGTGCCGATGGACGAAAGCACGGCAGTGGCAACAATAACGCATTGTTGGCCAATGGTGAGGTCGATTCCGAATACTTGGGCAATAAAGATGGCGCAAACGCCTTGGTAAATAGCGGTGCCGTCCATGTTGATGGTAGCGCCAAGGGGCAGCACGAAGCTGGAAACTTCGCTGCGAACGCCCAGCTTCTTAGAGCATTCCATATTGATAGGCAGTGTGCCGACAGAGGATGCGGAAGCAAACGCAAATGCCATTGCGCGCATCTGACCCTTGAAGAAGGTAAGCGGACCCATTTTCGCAATGGTTTTAACAGCGCCAGAATATACGACAACCATGTGCAGAATCATGGCCAAGTAGGCAATGAGAATGAGTTTCAGCAGCGGCAGCAAGATGTCTGGGCCGTTGGTGGCAACGACGGGGGTGATCAATCCAAATACGCCGAATGGGGCGATAGAGATGATCATATGCATGATCTTGATGCAAACCTCGCTCATGCCGTTCACGAAATCGGCAACAGGCTGAGCCTTTTTACCCGCTGCGAGGATACCGAAACCGAAGAAGAGGGCGATGACGATGATCTGCAGCATGCTGGCGTCAGACATGGGCTGGACGAAGTTACTGGGGAAAATGTTCACGATGGTATCGATAAACGAGGGGGCTTCTTTTGCCTCATAGTTCAGTTCATCGGTAGAAAGAGTGTAGCCTGCTCCAACGTTGAGGACGTTGGCAATTACTAAGCCGATAACGATAGCGCATGCGGTGGTGCATAGGTAGTAGGCGATGGTTTTACCGCCGATAGCACCTACGCGTTTGATATCGGAAAGGCTGATGACGCCAGCAACCATAGAAAAGATAACCAGCGGAACAACGATCATCTTAATGAGGTTCAAGAAGATGGTTCCAAGCGGTTTTATGTACGTGGTTGCGATGTCGGGAGTACCTTGCAGAGCCAAGCCAGCTACAACACCCAATGCAAGTGCTATGAAGATCCAGGTAGTAAGCGAAAGGCGTTTGACCCAAGGCTTATTTGCCTTTTCGGCCGCAGTTGCTTTCTGAGCCTCCCTAATATCGGCTTTTGCCTCTTTTTCGAAGTCGGTTAATTCGGACATGGATGACCTTTCTTGCTCGATGTCCTTTTTTCGATTAAGCGCCTGGTGATTTACCGTGAGCGGCAGATGCAGACGTAACGATATATTTTACTCCATGGTTAGGTGTGGGGCTTCGTACGACAGCTGAAAAGTGTTATGAAGCTAAAATGCGAGCCAGACGGCACGTAGGTCAGTCTGGTTCGCATTCGTGAATAGAGACTGATGCATTGGTTAAGTTATTTTGGTTATTACCCGATTGCGCTATCGAGTGCGGCTTCTAAGAATTCCCATTCGTCTTTTGTCGTTATGGGAAGAAGCTCGGTTTCTCTTAGCGGCATAGCGTTTGGGGTTTCGGCATTTGTCCTATACGCGGAGGCGAATACCGTTAGGGAACCGTCATCACCGATGCTGTTGTCGGTGTATACCAGATAATTTTTGGTACCGCAGCTGCTTTCCACGAGCAGAAGCGCTTCGCATTCTGCGACCTGGCCATCTTCCATGATTAAGGGAAAACGAGTTTCTTTCATTCGGATGGAGCGCATCGGTACTCCTGTCAATAACTACCCGTTAAACAGGTGTTTCAATGGATACTAAAGATAGATTTCGAGAAGTGCTTTTTGGACGATCTTACGAGCGTCTTCATTGAAAACGTTGTGCAATACCCTGAGTTCATTCAGGGTTATGGTTCCCGGATTGGCGTCCTTTTGGGCGAAGGCGTCACGGGAGAGGAACAACGCTGAAGCGCAGTCATCTAGGGACAGCCCAGAGGCTTCGCGCGCTTGTTGAACCCAGTTTTTCATACTCATCCTCCGCACTTGATCATTACCAGATTAACGGGTAAAAAACTGCTGTCAATCTGGGAATACCACCTTATTTGATAGCATGTTTCGCGTGGATGGGAGGACCGATGGAGAACTATATTGGCGACAACATTCATGCAATTCGCGGTAACTTCGGTTTGTCGCAAGAGCAGCTTGCAGCGATAGCGGAAGTGAGCCAGACTTCCGTCTCCGCCTGGGAATGCGGGCAGACTATCCCGCGTTTTTCCAATGCCGTGAAGATCGTAGAATCTTTGCCCAGCCTGACTATGGACGATGTGTATAGCCAGGTGCTTGGGTACGCGCGCAGGGTATTGCAGCAAGCGCATCCAGAGTCTGGATCGTCGTTCGGATTTGTTCCCTTGTATGGATCTATTGCTGCGGGTGCTCCCATCGAGATGCTTCAGATCGAGGAAATCCATCCTGTGCCCAATGCGCTGTTGCTGCGTTATCCGAAAGCGTTTTATTTGCGCGTTAAGGGCGAATCTATGAATAGGGTCCTGCCCAACGGCAGCTATGCATTGGTTTGTCCCACTTCGGAAGTTGTAGACGGATCTGTGTATGCGGTAAGCGTTGGTTCATCGAATGCGACGGTGAAGCGGGTGCGAAAACTAAATAACGGAATTGCCCTAGAACCTGATTCGAATGACCCCACCTATAAGTCTCAGGTATTTGATTACGGAGATGGGGAACGTGAAACCCTGTCTGTTATTGGCAGAGTCGTGTGGTTTTGCGTGCCTTACGACTATGAGATTTAGTCCCCTGAAATTTTTTCAAAAAAGGGGTTGCGCGTAAAACTGGTTTCCGTATAATACTTTCTTGCGCGCGGACGTGGCTCAGCTGGTAGAGCACAACCTTGCCAAGGTTGGGGTCGCGGGTTCGAACCCCGTCGTCCGCTCCATTGAAACATCGAAGCCCTTGCAGTTACCTGCAAGGGCTTCTTTCATTTCAGGTACAATAACTTTGTTTCAAGAGGGGAAGGGGACGCGCATGGCGCATGAAGAGGAAAACCATCCTGAAGAAGAAAATGCTGGATCCCAAAGCATTTCCGAGGGCGTAGCAGCCGCTCGCGCTGAAATTGCCCGAAGGGCAGAAATTCGCTCTGGTGTAACAAAGCCTGTAGCGAAGAAAAGCGAAAACGGCATTCCCGGCGGGCAGACGCTGAAAATGTTTCTGCTGAAGTTGGTCTTTGGTTTAGTGCTGATTGTTCTGATTGGTTATTTCTTCCTTCAGGCGCTTGCGGGTACGATCAATGTTGGCATTAATTCCACCAATACGGACCTGAACGGCAAGGAAGTTTCGGTTGCGTTGTACAACGGCGATGTGGCTGGCCTTTTGACCGACGGCGATACTTCGAACGATCCCGAACCAGCCGAAGTGCACAAGTGTACTGTTGGTCAGCGAACCACCTTCAATCTACACGATTTCGGCAGCCATACCCTTATGGCAACTTTGGCTAACGAAGAGGATGGTCCTGCATCGTGCGACCCCTATGTGGTTACTGCTTGGGGTTTGGATATGGGTACCACATTGTATATGAATTAGCTTTTTTGGAAGGCGCCCTGGCGCCTTCTTTATTGGTTGCTATCGAGCTCTGCCTTTTCAACTCACTCATTGTTCGGGTGTCATGATCAAACCGTGATGTTTTTTTGTTGCGACACTACGTTGAGCTTGATGCGTTGCTTCGTGATAAGATAGCAACACCCTGTGGGGGAGTAGTTGGCATAGAATATATGTGGCCCGTCAACAAGCATGGCTTGCATTCGCTGCGAGTCTGGCGTGTCTTCAATAACGAGACTCACGGTACCTAGAAGCATTCGTTCCGCTTCTAGGTACCGTGAGTTTTTTTATGGTCGGGTTAAGGACAAAGAAAGGCAGTGTGTAAATGGATCTTTCGATCTTCGCCACGCCAGAGGCATGGATCAGCTTGGTTACGCTGATGTTTTTGGAAATTGTGCTTGGTGTGGATAACCTAGTGTTCATCGTTCTTACCAGCGATCGACTTCCTCCCGAAAAACAGCATATCGGTCGCAAGCTCGGTCTGCTCGGCGCGTTGGTTTCGCGCGTTGTGTTCCTCTGCTTCGCTTCGTTCCTTGTTCATATGACCGACAAGCTGTTTACTATTCCCGGTCTCTATATCAACGGTGCTGAATTCGGCCTTTCGGTCCGAGACCTTGTGCTCTTCTTGGGCGGCTTGTACTTGATCTATAAGGGCATTGTGGAACTCCGTGATGTGCTCAAACTTTCAGAGGAAAAAGAAAGTCAGGGTGATGCGGACAAGCCCCGTAAAACCATCGGACTTGCTGGTGCTGTGGCCACCATTATGGTCATGGATATCGTGTTCTCCATCGACTCCGTAATCACTGCTGTTGGTTTGGCGAACCACCTTATTGTCATGATCATTGCGGTTATGCTCGCAGTTTTCCTTATGATGGTGTTCATCGATCCCATTTCCGACTTCATCAACACCCATACCGAAATGAAGATTTTGGCGCTGGTATTCATTACCGTTATTGGCGTTTTGCTGGTGCTCGACGGCTTGGGTATCAACTCTGGCATTGAAGTGCTCGATATGCATGCAGAGAAGCTCATGGTGTACTTCGCTATGGTCTTTGCCATTGTGCTCGAGGTGATACAGATGCGCTACAACAAGAACTATCAGGAGTGGACGATGCGCAAGAACCTCGAAATCATGCGTGCTCGAGGTTACGACCCCCAGAACACCGACACCATTCAGCTGGCAAACGCTTTGATAGAAGCTGAAAACTTGAAAAAGGATCCGAATAACAAGGAAGCCATATAGCACGTAAGCCCTAGCGTCATTCTTTAGGCTCGGCTCGTTGACTCCCTCAATCATGAAATAGCCCTTGGCTCGTATGAGCCAAGGGCTATTTGTTTAAAGATGCATCGGATTCGATATGCTGAAAGGCTTATTGCTCGTGGCTGAAATGTTTGTAGCATTCATCGGACACCACAAAACGCACTGACCCGGGAAGGGATCGGGCGATGATGGGCGTTGTGACCTCGGTGGGCTCACCGTCATACTCGATCCGCATTGCAGGTTCTGCATCGATGCGGATTTCTCTGCCGCGGTAGATCTCAAGACCGCCAACTTTTTTTGCGAGTGATCCCGTGTGGTCAAACACTTTGGCCATAAGCGTAGGTAAGAGCTGTATAGCGTTTTCCGTTTTCAGCACAACCACATCGAGCTTCCCATCGCGGGGAAGATTTTCGTCTGCTACCTGAAGGTCAAACTGTATCTTCGAGAAATTTGCCAACACAACACCGATGCCTGACACTTCCACGGTTTCACCGTCGATAGTGAGAGTGAAAGTGGAAACTTGCGGCTTAGGGTTGGAAAAGGCGGCTTCGAAGTAGGCCATATCACCCAGAAGGTGTTTATTGCCAGTGGCGTTGCGCATAATCAACTCGTCATATCCGCAACCCGCCATGATGGTGAAGCCAAGCTTTGTGCCGTCGGTTGCTTCGATTTCGCCCATGTCGAAGTCGAGCGTAAGCGCTTCGTCTACCAATTTGCACAGTGCGTGCGATTCGTTGGGCTCGAACAGGTTGAGCGCCAGGAGATTTGCGGTACCGGCAGGGAAGGGAAGAATGGGAATCCCTGTGTTGCGAAGCTCGTAGCTCACCGAAGCGATGGTTCCATCGCCGCCGCTCGCTACCACGAAGTCGTATTCGGCGGCATCCTCGAGCAGTGGCGCAAGTTCAGTATCCGGCCCGAAAGAGCGGATGGTAACGGAGTCGCCTTGCTCGGCGTAACTGCGTATGAAGTCATATACCGCGCCGTTGCGGAGGCCAGAGCGTAGATTATGTATGACGAGTACTTTCACGGTCACCCCTTTTGTTACCATGCAATGGTACATGATATGACCGCTTGCGGAGCGAAACGCCCATGGGCTGAGCATAACCGCGGGCGTTGTTCGATAAAACGATACGAAGGGTGTTCAATGCTCGTCGAAACCGACGCTGCTTTACGGGATTTTATGGCGCGCTGTGCCAAGAGTCCCTACATGGCTATAGATACCGAGTTTTTGCGCGAGAAAACGTACTACGCAAAGCTCTGTTTGGTGCAGATCGCTATCGAAGGCGAAGTTGCCATTATCGATCCGCTGGGAATTCGCGACCTGTCGGTGATGGCTCCAGCGCTCTCCGACCCGAATATCATGAAGATTTTCCACGCTTCTTCTCAGGACATCGAAATCTTGTATCACGAAACTGGCGTTGTTCCTACGCCAGTGTTCGATACGCAAGTTGCTGCTGCATTGTTGGGAAAAACCCAGCAAGCGTCGTATGCTTCGCTGGTCCATACTTTCTGCGGGGTTACTCTGCCAAAAAAGGATTCGTTTACCGATTGGTCGCGAAGACCGCTTTCCGACTCGCAGGTGGAATACGCTGCAGACGATGTAACCTATCTGCCTAAGATCTATCGCGATATGGTTAGCCGCTTAAAGGAAAAGGGTCGTCTTTCTTGGTTGGATGATGCGTTTGCGGAAATATCCAATCCCGAAAAGTACGAAATCGATCCACGTACACGCTGGCGCAAGTTGCGTCGTGTAAACCAACTCACTCCTCGCCAAATTGCGGCAGCGCGGGAATTCGCTGCTTGGCGTGAAGAGCGTGCCCAGAAAGCGAATATCCCTCGAAAATGGGTTGTTTCTGACGAGCAAATCGTAGAAGCGTGCCGCCGTGAAGCTCGAACCTTGGATGAGTTGTACATGGTGCGCGGCATGCGTGAAAGCTTGCGTCCTGCCGAAGGTCGTATTGTGCTGAAGTGCATCAAATGCGGGTTGGAATGTGCGGAAGAGGATCTTCCTGTAGTTCAGAAGGCCCATAAGAGCGAGGCAAACGTCGACATTGCGGTAGATCTGATGAATGCCATCGTCCATCTGCGTGCTCGCCAAAATCGTATTGCTCCGCAAACGTTGGCTCCGCAAAATGAGCTCATGAAGCTTGCGCGTGGCCATGAGGAAGATTGCGAATTGCTTACTGGTTGGCGCTATCGCGTGGTAGGCAAGGAACTTTCTGCATTTCTGAACGGTGAGTTTTCTTTACGACTCGATGACGGAAACTTGGTTATCGATCGTCCTCGCAAATCAGCGGAATAAATGCCGTTATCCTATTTTGGACTTTAGTGTACGAATTTGAGCTAATTGGGGAGACCATCCAATGCATATGAGTTATTTGCTGATCCTGGTTGTTACTGTTGCGATTGGCGCGTTTGCCACCTGGTATGTTAACCATCAGATTAAGAAGTACTCGCATGTGCCTAATTCCAGCCACATGACGGGCTATCAGGTTGCCGTTGGCATGCTGAGCTATTACGGAATTGAAGGTGTGCAGGTGCATCGTGGTGGTTCCGATCAGAATTTCTTCAACCCTAAAGACAATTCGGTAACGCTCTCTTACGATGTTTTTGATGGGTCTTCTATTACTGCTACTGCTACAGCGTGCCACGAGGTGGGTCATGCATGTCAGTATGCAATGGGTTATGCGCCCATGAAGGCGCGTGGCGCTCTTGTTCCCGTGGTTGAGTTTGCCACCAATACGTGGTTTATTTTACTTCTGGTGGGTATCTTCCTGAATATGGCCGGGTTGGTAACCCTGGCAATTGTGTTCTATGCTTTTGCGGTTTTGTTCCAGATTGTTACGCTGCCTGTGGAGTTCAATGCTAGTCGACGTGCGTTGTCCTATATGGCAGAAACGGGTATTCCCGGTGGCGAACAGGCCGGTGCTTGGAATGTGCTTCGTGCGTGCGCCTTTACCTATGTGGCTGCTGCTCTCGTTTCGATTCTACAGCTGCTCTATTACCTCTCTGCGTTTAATAACGAGGATTAACCCATGGCGCGTGACAGCACGCCAGATATGAGTGGCTTTGGCTATATAGATTCGCCCCGAGGTGGACAGGCTGCCCCAACCCACGACGATGTGGTTGCGGCTGCCAAGAGCGCTGCGGCGCGTGCGGCAACGTATCGTTCTGCCGACCCTGGGTTTGCTGTGAGCGGGGTAGGGGGCGCTTCCTCGTCAAAGAGGGAATCGGATATTCTTTCCGTTACCGAAGTTACCAATATTGCAAATTCCATTCTGAAGAACCATACGTTCCATGTAATGGGCGAGGTCAGCGAACTTTCGGATAAGCCTGGCTACAAGGCCGTGTACTTTACGGTCAAAGATGAGGGTGCGGTTATGACGTGCCTGATGTGGAAGAACCGCTATCAAACCAGCGGTGTGAAGTTGTTTATCGGCGCTAAGGTCGAGTTAACAGGCAAGTTCAGCATATTCGCTCGTTCTGGCAAGCTTGATTTCAACGTTTACGGTATCAAGCTTGCTGGTGAGGGGGCTCTTCGCCAGCAGGTAGCCCAGTTGGCCGAAAAGCTAAAGGCCGAAGGGCTCATGGACGCATCTCGCAAACGCCCTATTCCGCGTATTCCCCTTACCGTGGGTATTGTTACTTCCCCAAATGGTGCAGTGGTGCACGATGCTCTGCGAACTTTTCGACGACGTTTCCCTTTGGCGCGCATGGTTGTTGCTGGCGTGCCGGTTGAAGGGCCTACTGCGGCGCGCGATATGACCGATGCCTTGCAGCTGGTTTGCGATTCCGGTGTCGAGGTTATCCTGCTTTTGCGCGGTGGTGGTTCGTTCGAAAGCTTTATGCCTTTCAATGACGAAGGTCTGGCTCGCGCTATTTCCGCTTGTCCTGTTCCTGTGGTAACGGGCATTGGGCATGAACCCGATACCACCATTGCCGACATGGTGTCCGACTACCGAGCGTCTACGCCAACCCAGGCGGCTCTCGCTGTGTCGCCCGATTCTGCCGAGTTGAACTCATTGGTGGATACGCTGCTTTCCCGTATGGATAAAAGCTTGGTTAATCGTCTCAACCGTTCGGTTGAGTATTTGGACGCGATGGCTTCCCGGCCCGTTTTACGCGATCCTGCTTCAATGTACGAAGCTGACGCTCGCATGCTTGATCTTTATCAAGACCGCATGGAACGTGCCGCTGGGCTGCAGGTTGGCAGTTCTGCAGATGCTCTTGTTCAACTTACAACCCGCTTAGACCGACTGGGCCCGCATATTGCCTTGTCTCAGCAGGAGCGTCTCGAGTCGTATGCGGCGCGCCTGCAGGCGTCCTTGCCGTTTTCTCTGCAAGTGGCTGAAAGCGAACTCATGCGTGCCTCTGCTTCGTTTAAGGCTTGCGGGGAAGCCATGTTGGCTAAACCAACGCATGAAGTGGATTTGGGGGCTGAATCGCTGTCGCGTTTAGGGAAAACACTGCTCGATCCTTATTATTCGGAAGCTGCTATTGCTACCTCGCGCCTGAACGATCTTTCGCCACTGCATATTCTGGAGCGCGGTTGGTCTATTGCGCGCAACGAAGAGGGAAGTGTTTTGCGCAGCGTAACCGAGGTTCAGCCAGACGATTTGGTCGAGGTTCAGCTATTAGACGGTGCCCTTTCTTGTCGTGTTGAGGGGGAAGTGGCTTCCGGTTTGTCAGAATTACTTTCATTGGAGGATTCCCATGAGTGAAGAACAAAATGTCGATCTAACGTTCCGTGAGGCAATTACCGAGCTTGGTCAGATTGTGGAAGCTCTGGAAAGCAACAAGCTCGAGCTTGAAGAGAGCCTCGTCAAATACGAGCGAGGAATTGTGCTTATCCGCTTTTTGCGTGGTCGCTTGGAAAACGCCCAGCAGCGCGTTGATGTGCTGAAAGGCGAACTTGGTATGCCTGTAAATGACGACGTGGTAGACACTACGCTGCAGAAGGCGTAAACCTGATATGACCATTCCGTGCGCCGATGCGTATGGCTATTTGAAAGGAACCGACTATGGCCGATTGCCTGTTTTGCAACATTATTGAAGGGGCTATTCCTTCTGCGAAGGTGTACGAGGACGATGTCTGCTACGCGTTCGATGATATTGCTCCCGAAGCGCCCGTTCATACTCTTATTGTTCCCAAGCAGCATTTCGCTTCACTCAATGATGGTGTTCCAGCAGATCTTCTGGGTCAGCTGATGGCTCGTGTGCCTGAAATCGCCAAGATTAAAGGCATCGACGAATCAGGCTACCGAGTTGTGGTAAATACGGGTGCAGATGCCGGCCAGACGGTTTTCCATTTTCACATTCATATTTTGGGTGGCAAGAACTTGGGCGAACACGTCTTGTAGTATTTCCTGCTTTTTTGGGGTGGCAGATACGTGGAGATTATTTGACGGCAACTATCCTTTGTACGCCGTTCGTCTGCGTATACGCCCCTTTTGAAGCGTCATTTCTGCCGTTCACCAGTCACCGTAAAATCACTTGCAGTGGAATACGGCTCAAGTCGTTTTTGCGTAAAATAGTTTCTGCAATCGACCACTCTAGGAGGGGATTGGTTTTGAACATTCTTGTCGTTAACGCAGGCTCATCTTCGTTGAAATACCAGTTGGTTAATATTGCCAGCAACAAGGTGCTAGCGAAGGGCTTGTGCGAGCGCGTTGGCAGCGAGCAGTCCCTCCATAAGCACGGCATCGATGAAAACGAATTCGTGTACAAATTGCCCTTGCCAGACCATACTGCTGCTATGCGTGTGGTCCTGGACATCCTGAGCACGGGTCCCAATGCCGTCATTAAAGACATGAACGATATTGCGGCTGTTGGCCATCGCATCGTTCATGGTGGCGAGTTCTTCAAAGAGTCTGCGCTCATCGATGACGATGTAATTTCCAAGATCGACGATCTGGCAGAGCTTGCACCGCTCCATAACAAAGCTGCACTTGCTGGCATCAATGCATGTCGTGCCCTGATGCCCGAAACGCCGATGGTCGCCGTGTTTGACACCTCGTTTTTCCAGACGCTTCCACAGTATTCGTACATGTATCCTATCCCTTACGAGTACTACGAAAAGTACGGCATCCGCAAGTACGGTTTCCACGGCACCTCTCATCGCTATTTGTGCGAGCGTGCGGCGGCTATCTTAGGCGAAGACCTTAACGAAATCCGTCTTATTACCTGCCATTTGGGCAACGGCTGTTCTATTACGGCGGTAGACCATGGCAGACCAATCGACACCACCATGGGCTTTACCCCGCTTGATGGCTTGATGATGGGTACGCGTTCTGGCTCTATCGATCCCGCTATTGTTACGTTCCTGATGGATCATGAGGGGTATACCCCTGAAGAAATGAATACCATTTTGAATAAGAAGTCGGGTTTGCTAGGCATTTCCGGCATCAGCAACGACTTGCGTAGTGTTCGGGAGGCTTCCGACGCGGGCGACCCCCGTGCGATCCTTGCCTATGAAATGTACTCTACACGTGTTAAGAAATACATCGGCCAGTGTTTGGCTCTTATGTCGGGCGCCGATGCTATTGTTCTTTCCGCTGGTGTAGGTGAAAATTGCGACAAAATGCGCCGCATGATCTTTGCGGGTTGGCAGCCTCTTGGCATCATCCTTGATCCCGAAAAGAACAAGCAGCGCGGCTTTGAGCGTATTATTTCATCTGACAAGTCGAAGGTTCCGATTATCGTTATCCCTACCGACGAGGAATACATGATTGCGCGTGATACTTACAATATCGTTCACAATCGCAGCCAGATTGTTCCTGCTTCCCATTACGGTACGAAATAACTGGTTTTAACGGTATCGTTTCATAACTGCAAACCCCATGATGCATCTTAATGGCTATGCATCATGGGGTTTTCTCATTTGCGTTCTTGCTGTTATTTATCGTTTCGGTTGCGGTTCTAAGAAGGTGTTTTTGGGTTGCTCTTCTCTATATTGTCCCCGGCTTTACCAAATAGAGCGCGCCCCATCGGCGTAGAGCGGAAATCCATTTACCATGTCCGAGCAATCGCAAGCTAAGAACAGTGCGGCTGCGGCGATGTCCATCGGGTCGCCGACCTTTCGATTGTGCGGTATGGGGCGGGTTATTGCCTCGTAGGCCTTTTCTTTATTGAGCGTGCTTTGAGTCATATTGGTGTCAATGTATCCTGGGCAAATGCAGTTTGCGCGGATGTTGAAGCGCGACCACTCGAACGCCATGCAGCGGGTCATTTGAACAACCGCGGCTTTTGCTGCCGCATAAGCCGCCATGCGCGTAGATGCCACTCGAGCAACAACTGATGCAAGGTTGATAATATTGCCTTGTTCCTGTTGAATCATGATCTTTGCTACGCGCTTGCAGAGGAAAAACACTGCTTTGAAATCGGTGTCTACTACTCGATCGAATTCATCTTCGTCGGTGTCGACTATCAGCTGGTCATTGCTGAGAACGACCCCTGCATCATTGACGAGGATGTCAATGCGCTCAAAGCTCTCCATAGCTACTTTTACCAGATTGTCTTGATCTTCACTATTGCATACATCGCAGTGTACAGGCACGATTCGTCTACCAGACTCTTGGGAGATTTCCTCTGCGCGTTCTTTAATTTTCTCTTCATTGATATCGGCAATTACCAAATCCGCCCCATACCAGGCATAAGTACGTGCTATGGCGCGACCGATTCCTATTTCGCTGCCAACGCCGGTAATTAACGCGATTTTTCCCGTTAAGTCGAATTTCGGAATACCGATATTTCCTGTAGTAAGTGTGGTGTGGGAGCTCCCTTTCATAACCGCCTCCTCAGTTGATCGCTTTGATTCAAAGCGAGTTTCCCCTCGGTGTTTATAATAAAGAGCTTATTAATTTGCGACTTATTGCTTTGATTAATGATTATTATTTAATGCTTAAATATTAATAAGCAATGTCGAGAGGAGAAGCGGAGGAGCCATTTGCTACTGATTCAATCCTTGTTGATTGAATCCGAGGGGAGTATCAACAGATGCTCGGAGGCTTTTCATTAAATGGCATCGGAAAAGTCCATTAGTCATTCTAAATTTCTGAATTTGCGATCTGTTTACCTGGGATTATTATTTGACCTCATAGATTGTTCGACTATTTATTTTCAGTTCGCATTGGTAGGGATGTTGTTCGAAAAATAGAATTGAGCTATGAACGCGTTATGCGTTTACGGAGGGTGTTTATATTTAGGGGGAACAATGGATTTTGAACTGACACCTGATCAGGAACTCTTTATCGCTAGTGCTAAAGAGTATGCGGAAAAGTACTTCACGCCCGAAGCTATTAAGCAGGCCTATGAGGTTGACCATCATATCAGCTTAGAAGCAGCCATGGCTTTCCGCGAGTTGGGCTTCATGCATCTTGGCCTTCCTGAAGAGGTTGGCGGCATTCCTTGTGACAAGCTCACGCTGGTCCTGCTCATGGAAAAGCTGCATGAATACACCACCTGCGTTTTGCCTTTCCAGACCGATTTCAACTCCATCATGGACGTTATTGAATTTGGCAACGAAGAGCAGCAGAAGAAGATCATGGATGTTGTGAACAACGTTCCAAGCACGAGCGTTGCGGTAACGGCGATTTCTGAGCCTGGTGCTGGCTCTGACAACAACGCTATGACGTGTGTTACCGTGAAGCAGCCTGATGGCACCTACTTGCTCAACGGCCAAAAGACCTGGGTGACCATTGGTCATCTGGCGGTATACACCATTCTGGTAGCCAAAGACGAAGATCCGTCGTATGAAAACGATAACTACTCACTGTGGATGATCCCTAACGACATTGAGGGTTATACCTTTGGCGGCCTGGAGAAAATCGGTCAGCAGATTGTTCCGTTTGTGGACTGCTTCTTCGACAATGTGGTTCTCACCGAAGATATGCGCCTTGGCAAACCTGGTGAAGGTTGGAAGAACCTGATGAAGAAGCTTGAGTTTGAGCGCTGCCTGGTAGTTGCTCAGGCCCTCGGTCAGGCTCAGGCTGTTATGAATGAGGCGGGTGCCTATTGCTCGGAGCGCATCTGCTTCCAGAAGCCCATTGGCCACATCAGCGCAATTCAGCAGCATCTTGTTGAGATGGAAACCATTTTGGATAATGTGCGTACGCGTCTCTACAAGGTAACCACCATGCTCGACAAGGGCCAGTCTACGCGCCTTGAGTCGGCGTTGTTGAAGTCGTATGCATGCCAGAATCTCACCAAGGTAGCTGAGCATGCACTTTCCATCTATGCCGGTATCGGATATACGAAGGAAATCAATGCGGGTCGCATTTGGAACGACTTGAAGGGTTACGAATTCGCAGGCGGTACCACGGAAATCATGAACTACATTTCCGGTCGTCAGCTGGTTAAAAAGTACAAGAAGCAGTAGTGCGTCTCAAGTGTTCTCCTTCGTGAAAAAGAAAGAGCCCCGGTAGGGGCTCTTTCTTTTTGTGTTATTGCAGGAGCGGGTTCTGGCAAAGCTAGCTCGTTTGTTGCTGTTGGATAGGACAACAAAATCGAAAAGGGCATGACTGGCAATTTGCCTCGTCATGCCCTGTTTTAATTGGGATTGGTGTGAAGCGTTGGTTTTGGCGCTTCAGTAATTTCGGCTGCTAAAGAGTCTGAGCCTGAACGCAGGTGATGGCGATAACGCCAACTACATCTTCTGCCGTGCAGCCACGGGAAAGATCGTTAACCGGTGCAGCAATACCCTGAAGGATAGGACCGTATGCTTCTGCCTTCGCAAGACGCTGAACAAGCTTGTAGCCTATGTTAGCAGCATCGAGGTCGGGGAAGATGAGGGTATTTGCCTTGCCGGCAACTGGTGAGCCAGGAGCCTTAGAGACACCAACTTCAGGGATGATAGCGGCATCGAGCTGCAGCTCACCGTCAGCATTCAAGTCGGGGTAGTTTTCCTTGATATAGGTCATAGCGTCTACAACCTTCTGGGCATCGTCGTTCTTGGCGCTGCCATGCGAGGAGTGGGAGAGCAGGGCTATGCGTGCTTCTTTGCCCAGCAAACGCTTGAAGGACTGATTAGTGAGGTTCGCGATGTGCGCCAGCTTTTCAGCAGTGGGCTGAATCTCAAGTGCGCAGTCGGCGAAGGCAAAGACGCCATTTTCGCCCAGGTCGCAGTTGGGAACTTCCATCAGGAAGAGGGAGCTTACCATAGGCGCGCCTGGAGCGGTCTTCAAGACCTTCAGGGCAGGGGAGAGAATCTTCACGGTTGCGCAGCTTGCGCCGCCTACCAAACCGTCGCACTGGCCGGTTTTCACCATCATTGTTGCAAAGTAGATGTTGTCTTTCGTTACCAGCTCGCGGGCTTCCTCTTCGGTCATGCCCTTCTTCTTGCGCAGTTCGAAGAGGAGGCTTGCGAATTCATCGACCTTATCGGAAGTTGCGGGATTGATGATTTCGGCACCTTCGAGGTTGTAGCCTTTTGCGTTGATCTCTTCTGCGTCGCCAAGGATTACCAGATTCGCAATGCCCTGTTTCAGGGTTTCTTCTGCAGCGGCCAGGATACGATCGTCGTGGCCTTCGGGCAAAACGATAGTCTTTTTGTCGGCTTTGGCGCGTTCAACCATCGAATCGATGAGCATGGTCATAAACATTCCTTTCATGGGTGATGTTTCTCTCGTGCTCCATTTTAGCGCGCAGGGCACTAGGTGGGTATAATGTGCCCTTGAGGTTAATCTCTGAAGGCGTGAACGGAAAGGTTAGGTGTGCCGCTTCATGAAAACGATCTCCTTTGCGGTGCCGTGCTATAACTCGGCTAACTATATGGAGAAGTGCGTTGATTCCCTGCTGCCCTGCGGTGACGATATTGAGATCATTTTGGTCAACGATGGTTCCACTCGTGACAATACGGCTGAAATCGCCGATCGTCTGGCAGAAGAGCACCCTGGCATTGTTCGTGCCATCCACAAAGAAAATGGCGGTCATGGCTCTGCGGTTAATGCGGGTTTGGCCGCTGCTCAGGGTTACTACTATAAAGTGGTTGATTCTGACGACTGGCTTGATAAGAACGCTATGGATGTTATCATGCCGTATCTGCGCGAGCAGAAGAGCCGCGCCGAAGAGGTTGGTGGCAATGCCGCAGGCACTGATATGGTTATCGGCAACTACGTGTACGAAAAGGTATTCGAGAACTCTCGTACTGTTATGCGTTACACCAATGTGTTTCCGACCGATAAGGAGTTTGGCTGGTCTGACGTGGGGCATTTCCGCTCCTCGCAATATCTGCTTATGCACTCGGTAATCTATCGTACTCAGTTGCTGCGCGATATGGACTTGAAGCTTCCGGAGCACTGCTTCTACGTGGATAACGTGTTTGTGTATGTGCCGCTGCCGCATGTTCAAACTATGCGTTACTTCGACGTTGATATGTATCGCTACTTTATTGGTCGCGATGATCAATCGGTCAACGAAAAGGTAATGCTTTCCCGTATTGACCAGCAGATTCGTGTTACCAAAACCATGATCGATGCAGTGGATTTGAATACGGTTGAAAACTCTCACCTGCGCAAATATATGCACAACTATCTGTCCATGATGATGTGCATTTGCTCGGTGTTCTTGCGTATGGAGCAGACCCCTGAAAACGAGGAAAAGCGCGCAGATGTATGGGCGTACCTGAAGGCAAAGGATGCGAAACTGTATAGTCAGTTGAAACATACGTTGCTGAATGCCGGCACCAACATCCCCACACCGCTGGGTAGACAGTTTGGTCTGACGGCGTATCATGTCGCTCAGAAAATTTTCAATTTCAATTAGTAAGGTCTATATTCGCCCTATTTTCCCAGGTTAAACGCTTTTCCGCAACCAATCTAGTCATTTTTTGGAAGAATCCTGGAAGAATCGTTCTACAGACCAGCAACTGCCTCTTCCAGCGCGCTGTCGTTCACGGCGGCGTAGATGTCCATCGTCACGCTGAAAGTGGAGTGGCGGGCGAGCTTCTGGATCACCTTCGGGTTGATGTTGAGCATGCAGCAGCGCGCCACGAACGCGTGGCGCAGGTCGTGGAACCTGATTCCAGGGAAACCGAAGCCGTCCCTGTGCTGAAGCCACCACACGGTGAGAGAGTCGCTCGGCATGCGCTGGAACGTAGGGTTCGTCACTATTGGCATCGACCTGTCCCACGGCAGGCCAAGCGCTATCATGTCCCCGCTCTGCCTCTCCATCCACTCGCCTAATGAGTCCTGGAGCGCCTGCGATATTGGCACGGTGGCGTTTGCCGCCTTGGTCTTGGTGCCGTTCACGTGCAGCTTCCCGTCTTGCCAGTCCTGCCACGTCAGCGAGCAGCACTCACCGAGGCGCAGCCCAGCCAGGAGGGCTAGCAGCACGCCCATCCTGTACCCGTCTCGGACCGGGCGCATCGTAGAAGCAAGGCGCTGGTACTCCGCCTCGTCCAGCACGACCTGCGGGCGCGGCTCTATCGATGGGGAGGAGACACCCTCGAACGGGTTCTCCGTCGCGTATCCGTTGGGTATGGCGTATTTCTTATACATCGTCTTCCCGGCAACCAACAGCATCTTTATGTATTGCGCGCCTGCTGGCTTGCCGGAGGCTGTGTCGCCGCCCATCATGGCGAGGATCGCATCCTGCACGTGCGACGACGTGAGCTTGTCGGTCCGCATGCCGCCCATCAGGCGAGAGAGCATATGCAGCCGTGTGCGGTAGCCCGATATGCTCGTCTCCTTCACCTCGCTCGTGCGGCTCCTGTGCTGAAGCCATTCCTCGGCGCATTCCTCGAAGGTCGGGACCTTCCCGCTCTTGGTCATCGTCTGCCCTGAAAGCTCGGATATGAAGTCGGGGAGGGCGCGCTTGGCTTCCGTGTAGGTTCCGTTGAAGGTGCGTGTGCGCTGGCGGTACTTTCCCGTCCTTGGGTCGATCCCCACGCTCACGCGCAGCTGCCACTTCCTGCACTTGCCCTTGGGCTTGTCCTTCTCCAGCTGCACTATGGAGCCTGTGCCTTTGGTTTCCATGGTAAGATTCACCTGTGCCTTTCGCTCTTTGGAAGGCTTCCTTCGGTCCCTTGCGGATCCGCCAAGATTTAGAGCAAGGGACCATTTCTTTTTCCTCGATAAGCTTTCATTTTTAGAGTGGTTAAATAGCTACGAAGAGCTTGATTCGCAGATATAGGATTCCAAATCCTTCTCTGCAATCCCTAAGCCACCGTAAACCACCGATACTATTTCATCATCGTTTATCAGCTTGATATATTTAAGTACCGCCGAAGCATATGTAGACATATCCTCGTGGCAGATGACCTGCGACAAGCATTCAAGCATGTCGCCAAATGAGTAAACTTTATGCTTACCCACCCGCGCACAGTACAGGCGCTCTTCGTGTGCGCATATATTCCTGTACATGCTCAAGACGCTGAATGCTTTCCGAGCACTGGAAATGCCGAACCCATCGACATCTAGCTCTGCAGCCTTTCTTATGTTCTGGCAAATAGCGCTCTTCACCTCTGTTTTCTGAAGGTCGTAAAAGTTAGACAGATTTCCGAATGTCAGCACATTCGAGACAACCCAAAGAGGGACGCTGGTGTAATTGTCGAGGTAATGCCTAACGTAATCCTTCGACACATTGTCATGAGCCCGTTGCATCGTCGATAGAAGCTTGATTAAGTTTTTGGTGTACTGCTTCCGGTTTTGATAGTCGGAACTCGCGCAGTAATTTGCGGGGTCGAGATATGCTTCTATGTCTCTGTTGTAATAACAAAACGCATAAACTGTCGCACTCTTCATTAAGCCCTCGGCATTAAGAAGAGCATCCATGGTGATGCGCCTCAACGCTTTATCGAATGTGTACAGAAGCAGAAAATGTTCGAACGAAGTCCCGTCCTTATACCAATCGTCTCCCCGCTGGTTTGTCTCACCTTTATCGATGAACACGTCTTTATATCCGTTAATCATCGAATAGTATCCATCCCGCAAAAGATACAATTTCGCCCGGTCCTCATTGGGAACGATGACATTTCGATGGCGTAACTTACATATCTGCTCATCGAGCGTAGTGAACCGCCCTGGTGCTTTACGTTTCATATTACCTGCTTAAAATAAAAAGAGCCGCCAGCATACACTGACAGCTCTTGGGCTAAGGCCTCACTTACGAAGCACGAAGCCGTATCACTGCCAAATACATTACCGAAAAAAGAGTGAATGTCAAATAGGTATCGTTAATTAGCAACAGCTAAATCTACGCAAGATGTTGGAACAGCTCTTCTTCTGAGACTATTTGGATAGGGACACCTTTCTCCTGCCAGTCGAGCGCTTTCTTTACTTTGTTGCCATAGTTGCCCATTGACCAAGCCTCGTTGCCTTGTCCTCCAACTATGAGATAGTCGCATTTCTTCGTAACGCTTTTTAGGATGGTTCCGCCTTTTGCCTCTATCATCGATCCAATTTGCGACTTTGAGCCATGGTCGAAGTCTCCGGAGAGGCAGAAGCATTTCTCAGCAAATACGATGTCGCGTTCAGAATCGGAAAATTGCGCCACTGGATTGGTGATTTTTCTTAGCGATGTAACGAGCTTCTCTGATTCGCCCTCATCGATCCAGCCATCGACGATAGTTTCTTGCAGCAGGGCTTTAAGGCTCTTTATTACGGCGTCATTTGATGCGTTTGGAAGATTCTCAATGGCAAACAGCAGTCCATATGCTTCGGCAGTTGACACTTTCTCGTCTTCAAGAACTTTTTCTGAAAGCGATTTCAGAATTTGCAGCTCGGATGTTTCAGCTGCAAACTTTACCCTGTGGTGGTTTTTCGGGCGGATCTCAGACGGCCCTTCGTAGCAGTACGTTTGAAATGTCGGCGCATGACCCGTTTCGTCAATAATGTGCCAGAACAGCTCACGGCAGGCGTTCGCATCGCTGAATGCGTCATGGTGATTTTCCACTTCGATGTTGTAATAGCCGCAAGCAGCTGGAAGTTTGTAGCTGCTTAGGTGCGGATGAGCTGCCTGCATCATTTTCTGCGTGCAGGCATAATAGAAGGAGGGAGTATCTATCTCGTAGCACCTTAGCGTCTTCAAGATGGTTGACAGATCAAAAGGGGCATTGTGGGCGACTATTTTTGTTCCCAAAACCTTCTCGGCAAGCGCGTCAGTCCAGAGCTCGGGAAATGTTGGCGCATTTTTAACATCCATGGGAGTGATTCCATGGATGCTCATATTCACGTCATCGAATCTTTCTTCTGGGTTTACTAGATGAGTGAGTTTGTCTAGGACAATGCCCTTTTCGTCTGTCTGAATAAGTGCGATTTGGCAAACCCTGTCATTTCTCCAGTTCGGTGTCTCAACGTCAAGGAAGGTCAGTACTTGCTCGGTTTGCCCGCGCTTGACTGATTTGCTTGCACGGCTCTCGAAGATATCCAGGATGCTCATAGCTACTCCATCTCATGTGCGGCCTGGTACCAGACCACCACGCCTACGTATTCGACCGTGTGGTCTTCCTGGTCGCTTATCACTATGTCCTCGTAGTGGTCTTCCCAGCTGTCGGGGGACAGGACCAGGACGCTTGCTCCGCGGTACAGGCGACGCATCACGTAATCCGCGCCGTCGATGCTCACTACTGCTATCGACCCGTTCGATGGCTGCTTTTTTGGGTCAATAAGGATGTAAGAGCCTTCTGGGTACACTTTGGACATGCATTGGCCCTCTACTTCGAGGAAATAGCTGTCGGGATGGTGTTCCCAGATTTCATAGGGGAGGGAAATCCGCTCATCCAGCACCTGCGGCTCTTGGGCATCGCCGGCATGCACTCTTCCGAGCAGCGGCAGATAAGCCTGCCGCGGTTCTGGCGGCGTAATGGCTTTAGGCGTCTTTCTTGATTCGCCGTCAATTATTTCGCCCTTGGGGACATTGAGAAACGTTGCCATCCGCTCAACAGCCCCCATTCGTGGCACTGCTCTGCCGTTCTCCCATTGCGATACGGCCATAGCGGAAACACCTGCTAGCTTGCCGAATTCCTCTTGTGTCATTCCATGCAATTCACGCAGGCGCTTTATATTTTCAGCGACTCCCATAGTGTCTGCTTTCTCCTTGGTAAAGTTTAATTACATTTTATGTTAAAGATTCTTTACAGACACTATATGTTTAGTTATAGTTGGTCGTGGCAAGGAGGTGTGTATGGACTTAACCGAAGCGCGAAAAGAGGCACGCTTATCCCAAGAAGAAGTCGCAGGTAGGCTTGGAATCTCTCGCCAAACATACGCGAAAATGGAGAAAGACCCAGGCAGCATCACTGTTGATGACGCGAAGAAGCTCGCTGAGATGTTCCGCGTGAGCATCAGCGATATTTTTTTCGCTTCTAACAATAATTAAACCTATAGTCCTGCTTGCATCGAGAAGGAAGGAGGGGGAAATGGCTACGAGGCTGTACACCCCGAGCGAGTACGCATCGCTCATGCGGGTTACCCCGCAGTACGTGCGCCGCTGCTGCGCGGACGGCACCGTGAAGGCGTTCCGTATGAGCATCGGGCAAGGCAAGCGCCGTACATGGCGCATCCCCTTCGACGAGGAGTCGATAGGGAACATGGCGGCGCAGAACGCCGCCGCATGCGCATCGGCGGCAGCCGGTGCGGAAATGTAACAGGAAGGAAAGGAAAAAACATGGCAGAAGACGTGGAAAAGGCGGTCAAGCGCGCGGATAAGCGCCTGCATAAGATCATGCGCCGCTACGGCATCACAGATGCGGTGAAGGAGATCGGCGAGGCGATGCAGGAGCTCGACGACCTTGAAGGAGTGAAGTTGGCCAATGCAGCGGTGACGGCAGACCTGCCCAGCGGTGACGTCGCGCTGGCGGTTTTCTCGCTCGTCAAGAAGGAGGATCTTGACGACAAGGACGAGCCAGATGCCGATGACGGCGAGGAATGGGCCATCGTGCCGGAGAGCTTCAGGCGCCCAGGGGACGCTTCTTGGGCGAAGCGCGCCGAGGAGATCGACCGCTTCCGCGACAAGGTAAGCGCCTATTACGGCTTCAGCCGAGAGCTGATCATGCCTGGCTCCATTTCCGACACCTCGGACCCGCTGCGGAAATCGACCTTCACCGTGCTCGGCATCGAGTACGAGGTGTCGGACGCGGTCCTGACATGCGTGGGCGAGGTGCAGTGATGCGCCGTGGCATCGCCGCTTGGATCGTGTCGATGGTCGCGCTGTGCTTCGCGAGCGCGACCGTGTTCGACATCCTTCTCTTCCGCAACTATGCTGCGGTCCCGTTCCACGCCTCGAGCGCTTTGGTCGTCGCGGCGATGGCGGTCCTCGTTTGGGCGCTTGGCAAGCGCAACCGACTCTAAACAGCCAGATGCAGCCGCAGGGGGCGGCAGGGGCGACTTTCTTGCTTACTGATTCTCCTAATCGCGCAGATTCCTTTCAGCGGTTGCACACGGGTTCTCCTTAGCCGCTGCCGCCCCCTGCGGCTGCATCTGGCAAATAAAACCTCTTCGAGGTTGCCCCAAGTTGGGCGCATGGAGATGCACGCACGATCCCCCACGGAAATTAGTAGTCAGACGTTTCTTTCGATGTGCGAGTTGGAAATCGATAAGGCCGTGCGCCCAGCTTGGGGCAATCAATCGTCAACGATTCAGATCATAGGAGCCACAATGAGCCAACGCATATTGGAGCGCATATCGCGCTTCTTCACCTTCGGCGATTCCCCCGCCTTCGCGGATTGGGACGATTTCGCGGCAACAGCATTGAAGTCCATCGCAGCCCTTGCCTTGGCATGGGCGATCCTCCTTCTCTTCTTCGTGTAATGGCAAGCGTGTACCGCACGGCGAAGAGCATCGAGATCCGCGCCTACGCAGGGCGCGACGATGTGACGGGAAGCGTCCGCAACCTTTACCGCTCGCTTCCGCCCGATGCCAATCAATGCGAGATCGAGGAAGCCAAGCGCCAGCTTCAGGCTGCGGCAGACCGCTTCAAGGGCACTGGCGAGCCTTTCACGCTGCAGGGCATGATCGAGTACTACCTTTCGACCTTGGTAGGTCAGCGCTCGCCGACCTACATCGACGGCCTGCGCAGCAACGCCCGATGCCACCTTTACCCAGCGTTGGGCAAGCGCCGAATCGACTCCTTGCGCCCCTACGAGATCCTCAACGTCTACTCGGCCATGCGAGCGCCGAAGGAGCAGGGAGGGAAGGGACTGAGCCCCAACACCGTCGTGAAGCTCAACGCGTGGCTGTCCCACGCGTTCGACGAGCTTACGGCCCTGGGCATCATGCGCAGCAACCCCCTTGCCGGCGTTTCCGCTCCGCGCCCCGCCGACTACGAGGCGCAGCCGCTTAACGAGCGCGACCTTGCCGCCTTCTCGTCTTGGCTGCAGCAGCGCAGCGGGGACGAGCCTTCGAGCGAGCTTGATTCCGCGCTGTGGGTGTGCCTCAACACCGGGCTTCGCGCCGGCGAGCTGGCTGGCCTGCGGCTATCCGACGTTGGCACCGCAAGCAGCGAGGTAAGGGTTAGCCACTCCCTGGCGCGTGCGACCGGCAAGGGCCTTTTCTACAAGGCGCCTAAGTCCGCGACGAGCCGACGCAAGGTAACCGTGGGCGCTTCCACGATGCAGGTGATCAAGCGCTGCATCGGGCGCTCGAAAAGGCTCTCACGCGCCGCCGACCCGCCGCTGTTCTGCGATGAGGGCGGAGCGCTGCACGACCCGCGCGATTTCAGCAGGCATTTCCGCGAGGTCGCCGATTCTCTGCAGATCGGGAAGTACGCCCATCTGCACACATTGCGCCACACCCACGCAACCTATCTTCTCCTGAACGGCACGCCGATCCGCGTTGTGCAGGAGCGGCTTGGGCATGCGGACGTGCGCACCACTTTGAAAATATACGGGCATGTGCTTCCTGGCTACGATGCCGAGGCCGCCGCCCGATTCGATTCGATCCTAGACGGACTCAATTAGGAAGGGGTTCTGAAATGGCAAGCAACTACAAGCGGGGGTTCTTCGTACAGGAGGACTTCTGGCTCGCGGTTCGCGGCTGCTCCCGCAAGGTGCAGGGCGAGGTGATGGGGGCGCTGGCGCTTCTCTTCTTCGAGGGCGAGGACTCGGCGGAATGTCTCAAAGGCACGAGCCAGAGCCTTTACTACGCGATGCGCGAGCGCGTGCTCATCGCCCGCACCAAATCCAACGCTCGCGGGGGTGATCAAAAGGGCAATCAAAAGGGTAATCAAAAGGTAGATCAAAACCCGATTCTGCTAGCAAAGAGTGAGAGTGAGAGTGAGATATCTACCTACAACACTCCCATCAGCACACCTCAACCAAACAAGGAAGCGCCAACGCCCCGTGCGCTGTTCATCGGCGAAGCGCTGAAGGTTTTCACGGAGGTCACTGGCCGCGCTTGCCTGATCCCGTCTGCCGAGGTCTCTTTCGACCTGACGAAAATCTTCGATGCCGGCTACTCGATCGACGATGTGCGCATGGTCTGCGAGCAGCAGCAAGCCGAATGGGGCGCAGACCCGAAGCGCCAGAAATGGCTTCGCCCGCATACGCTCTTCGGCGAGAAGTTCGAGGGGTACCTTGCCGCCGCGAAGGCAGGCACGGCGAAGGAGGAGCGCGATGCAGCCGCAAAGTTCGCCGACGCCATCTAGCGCCTACCTTGCAGCAAAGAAGAAGATTGCTGCGATGAGCCAGGAAGAGCTGGCAAGGCACAAGCTCGAATTGGCAAGGCAACGCGCTGCCCGTGAGCGGGCGGCAATCCTCGCGATGCGAGAGCGCACCGTACGTGGCCGCATCGAGGCTTCGGGCATACCAGCCGACTACCGCGATGGCGTGGTGCGCGTGCCGGAGGTGCGCAGGTGGGTCGACTCGGTGCTTGAAGGCGGCTCTTCGCAGCTTGTGATCCGCGGCACAAACGGCACCGGCAAGACCACCGAGGCGTGCGCCGCGCTCATGGAGCTTGCGCAGGCGATGACCGTGCGCTTCGCGATGCTCGACTCGATCAAGCGAGCGGTCGACGGATCCTGGATCAACCGCAGCGCTTCGCCAGACGAGGTGCTGGCTGGCTTCATGCAGTGCGGCTGCCTGCTGATCGACGACCTTGGGCAATCGCCCATGGACGAGAGATCCACCGCGATGCTGCTCCAGATCATGTCGGAGCGCATCGGCAACGGCAAGCCGACCATCTACACCACCAACTACGAGGGAACCGCCCTCTGGAAGCGGCTCGCAGAGGGCGGCCAAAGCCATGCGAACGCGATCCTTGATCGCCTGAAAATGTGCGTCTCCGTCGTGATGAGCGGCGAGTCTCTGCGCAAGCGTGTACGTCTCTAACGGAAGGAGAAGCCGAATGGCTAAGCGGAAGGACGCGGAGGACTGGCTGGAGTGGGCGCAGGCCAAGTACGACGCCGCGCAGGAGCGGTTCGCATGGAGCGATCGCAGCGACAGCCCGACCTTGGACAGCTACAGCACTCTGATCTCGCTGATCGAGAGCGGAATGGCATCGAGGGCGAAGGACGAGGCCGACGCCCAGAAGAAGCGCACGGCGATGGAGCAGATGACGGAGCCGCTGATGGAGCTTGCCGAGCAGATGGAGACGCTTGGCGAAGGCGGGTTCAGCTACAGCCCCAGCAGCATGGTGGAGGCGGCGCGGACGATCAAGGCGGTGCTCTGCCGATGAGCACGGGAATCGCAGCAAGGGCGTTCGCCAAGATGCTTCGAGAGCATCCGGTGACGGACATGCACAGGGCGGACTGCCGCGGCTGCGGCGAGTGCTGCGGCAGGTTCCAGCCGCTCACGCCAGCCGACAAGGTGCGCCTTATGGCCTACGTCCGCAGCCACGGAATCAAGCCGCACCAGGAGCCTAGGGGCATCGTCGACCTTACGTGCCCGTACCTGAGCAGGAAGCGCGAGTGCATGGTCTACGAGGCAAGGCCAGAGATTTGCAGGGGCTACAGCTGCAGCAAGCATGCTTCAGGCGAGCTTCTGGTTGACGTTCAGCTGCTGAAGAGCCTCTCTACGGCTGTTGACGTTGACATGCGATTGTTCGCGGAAGCGATATAGAAAGGACAGACATGGAAATCAGGGTAATAGCGGACAGGTGGATGATGCCAGAGCGGCAGCACCAAGACGACGCGGGAGCCGACCTGAAGGCGGACGCTACCTGGCGGATCGAGCCGGGGCGCACGCGGATGGTGGGGGCTCGCTCCACGAATGGTGGGGCAGGCTTCAGTTCATCGTCCTCATTGAGGACGATTTCCCGAATCCAAGGAAGGTTTTCAGAAGGCTGGCTGACCTTATCGACCCCGAAGGAGGAAGTGATGGAGATTAACGACGAGAAGAGGCGCGAGGTGGCATCGCGGATGCGTGATATTATGCGCCGATACCCGCGCTGCTTCCTCGACAACATGGTCGCGCAGTCAGTTCTCGACGTGATGGGGGATGGCGTGACAATCGGCGGGACCGTCGCCGACCTCATCGACCGCCCGACGTGCAAGAACCTCGCGATCAAGCCAGCAGATGAGCTGCTATGCAGCGAGTGCGGCGAACACGTGGACATCGCGTATATGGAGAGCGCAGACGATTACCACGCGTGCTATTGCCCAAACTGCGGCGCGGAGGTTTGCGATGATGATTAGCGATGAAGAACGGCGCGAGATAGCAAAGGCAATACGCGACCGCATATGGCGCAACGAGCGATCATCTTGGGATGTTGTCTTCGAGCTGTCTTGCATAGATGCTCTCGGACGCTGCCTGTCAAGGAACAAAGATGCTGCGTTGCTGCTTGCCGATCTGATCGACCGTCCGACGTGCCGAAACGTCTATGACGAGAACGAGATGGGCAGCTGCATTAACGGCTTCGAGTGCTCAGAATGCGGGAACGTGGTCGAGGATTACGAAGGTTACCGCGTGAACGGCGAATTTAATTACTGCTCCAAATGCGGCGCGGAGGTGGTCGAATGAGTAAGGAAGTTTACGCGGTATGTGACCGTTGCGGCGGCAAAGTGCCTGATGCTGGCGATTTCGTCAACGACTTCTATTTTCACGGAATCAAGCTTTGCTCGATGGAGGTAACGGGAGACATTCGGGAAGATTACGAGATTTGCGGCCTGGAAGAGGGTTTCGCGCTGCTCTGCCAAGACTGTGAGAAGAAACTAGTTGACTTCATAAACGGAGAAGAGGTGCCAGCATGCGAGAAGAAATAAAGCTTGAACCTTGCCCGTTCTGCGGGAGTGACGACGTTGTCTTCGGCGCTGGGCTAGAAGATGAGTACTACGTGGAGTGCTGGGATTGCAGCGCCAAGGTCGAGTCGTGCAACGGGCTGGAAGACGCATTAGCAGGCTGGAACGCGCGAGCAATCGACCGAGACGAGCTTTTGTGTGTTGCTGACGAGTGCGAGCGTGCCGACGTCGATTGCGTGACCAACTGGGCGGCTCGGATCAGGAAAGCGGTGGAGGAGTGACCGAGAAGCGCGTTATCTGGCTCGTCACCGACTATGGCGGCGAATGGGAGGACAAATGGGATTGGAACGTGCGCGCGTTCTCCGACGAGGTCATGGCGAAGGAGTGCGCAGAGAGGCACGAGATGCGTATGAAGCGCGACATGGACGAGTACGACGACTATTGCGGCACCGCGGTCGAGTGCGTGGAGTTGATCGATGCTAAGGTGCCGAGCAGAAAGAAGGAGCGGGAGGAATGAACGAGAAGCTTGTGCCATGGATCCCCGTGATCGTCGTGGCCATACTGTGTGCAGCGATAATCGGCGGGGCATATGGCTATAAGCGCGGTCTTAGCGAGCATTACGACAACGCCACTATCTACAAGGTACTCAACGTAGAGGAATGGCACTGCGACTACTGCTGCGACACGTTCTACTCAGAGGTCGGGACGTATTGCCCAGAGTGTGGAACCAAGAGGGCCAAGCGGTAGAACGGCGGCGAAACGGAGCCGCCGCCAAGTCGGTTGCGGTTCTCCCAACGCCAACAGCAGGTCAGAGCGCTACTTTCAGCGGATGACCGATGATTCATTCGCCATGCAAAAGTAATGCAAGGCAAGAAGGGAGGAAGCAAGGGGGAAGAGCAAGCCAGATTCACAGGCTGAACACACGGGATATGACACGGTAGTTTCGTTTCCCTATAATGAGATCTGTTCGTCCCACGGACTCCTTCCTACTTTGAGAAACCCTCGATCATCTGTCGGGGGTTTTCTCGTATCAGCGGCAAAGAAAAGCGAGGGCATATGCAAGAGGAATCGCGAACCGAGTACGACCGATTGAGGATCAGCAGGGCGAAGGACTACCTTCGTTCCGTGAGGTCGGCAAGGCAGCGGCTGGACCAGATGCAGATACGCCGAGCAGACCAGCTCTTCGCGATGCAAGTGAAGGGGATGCAGTACACGGGCTTGCCGGCGAGCCCTAATTCCTACGGCGATGCTGTGCCGGACGGTGTGGCCAAGCTTGACGTGATCGATGCTGCGATAAGCGATGCATCGGCGCAATGGGAAGCTTCTATTGCCGAATGCCTGGCCGCACTCTGCTCCATGCCAACGCCGGAGTACTCTATGCTCATTGAGCACCGCTACATCAATGGCAGCATGTGGCGCGATGTGGCGGCGGCGCTTGACCGCTCTGTGTCTTGGTGCACCCATTCAGAAGGTGAAGCATTGATCGAGCTTTACGAATTCCTGCCGCATTCCCGCCGATTGCCGCGGCATCCTGCCGTCTGATTGCAAACATTTGCCTACTTTTGCAAACAATTGCAAACAATTGCAAACATTTGCAAACTTTTGCAAACAAATGCAAACGGCAAAGGTGCTATGTTGTAGCCGTCAAAAATGTCCACAAGGGAGCTGCACACCGCTGAAAGAGCGGTGGCGGCTCCCTTCTTTTATGGCTGGAATCGAGGGCAAGAGTTGACGATCGATTACCTGGCTAAGGCCGCTTCACGTTATGACACTGCAGTAGCACACGCAATGCTTCATGCGGTGGCTTGCTACCGATCCTATGGAGGTAGATGCGAATGGCGTACTGCCTAGCATGCGGCAAGCTTGCCGATACGCACGGTGGCTTTTGCAGCCAATGCGCCGTTGACATGCAGGCGACGAGACCGAAGCCGAAGCGCGTCAAGGTCAACCGCTACGCCAACGGCAGCGAGCGAAGGAAGATCAGGCGTTGGCTCAAAGACCAAGGCAGGCCATGCCATCTTTGCGGCGGCGCAATCGACTACTCGCTTCCTGCTGGCCACCCTATGAGCTTCGAGGTTGACGAGATCGTGCCGGTGTCGAAGGGCGGCTCGCCCATCGATCCTTCCAACGTCGCGCCGGCACACAGGATCTGCAACGAGCGAAGGGGTAACAAGAGCCTTGAATCGCTCAACGCACCGCCCAAACCACGGGCAAAAGACGTTGGTTGCAAAACAAGTTTTAGCTGGTGACCTGGGGGGTATACCCCTCCTGCCGTGGCAGCGGCTACCCCTGCCGCATTGCGCCTTTTTTTCCCACGGTGTTCAAGCTTACCCAGCTAACAGGGAAAAGGAGCTGAATGAGATGGGAAAGGTGCACAAGCTCACCGCTTCCGAGCGCAAGGCGATCGTGACCATGTTTCCCCAGCTCGGAGTAACGGAGACGGCGCGGCGCATGGGCTGCTCGAAGTCAACCGTGCAAAGGGTTTGGGCGGCAGATGCGCCGCCCGATGGCGTTGTCCAGGATCCTTGCCCAGTGACCCCCAAGGGCGAGCAGCCGAAGAGCACCACAGAAAGGCTGATCGAGCTTCGCGGGATCCTTCGCGCGGCGCTCAACGATGCGCCCCCGCAGGCGATCGCTGGGCTGTCGCGAGAGTACCGCGCAACGATAGATGAATTGGAGCGGTTGGAAGGTGGAGGTGATGGGGATCCAGTCGATCAAGCCCTTGACTCCATCGCCGCCAGGATCGCCGCGAAGATGCCAGCCACGTAAGCACGTGTCTTCGAGCCGTGGGCACACCGACCTGCTTGACGAGGTCGTGGACTTCGCGGCGATCATCGGATACGGCGTTGGCGAATGGCAGCGCACGCCGCTTGCCGACTGGTCGCGCATCGACGCGAACGGAAAGTGGATCCACCGAAGGTGCGGGATGTCGGTTCCGCGCCAGGCGGGAAAATCGCATGACGCGATCATCTGGGCGGCGTTTCTGGTGTTCGAGCTTGGCTACTCCGTGCTCTGGACGGACCACAACTACTCGACAACGTGCGAGATGCTTGCCCGCTTCCGCAAGATATTCGGCAAGCGCGTTGGCGACCCCGACGCGCCCCGTTACTTGAACCGACATGTTTCCGATGCGAAGAGCAAGACCGCTCAGGAAAGTTACGAGTTCGCAAACGGCGGCGTTCTTTGCTTTTCGACAAGAACCGATTCGGCATCTCTTGGCTACAAATTCGATGTGATCATCTACGACGAGGCGCAGCTGCTGACCAAATCGCAGACGCAGACATTGAATCCCACCACCACGCACTCGCCGCACAAGAACGCGCAATTGGTCTACGTGGGAACACCCACACGTGCAGGATGCACGGCAGACCGATTCAAGGAGCTTCGCGAGGAAGCCTGGGGAACGCCAGGCGATGACCTTTGCTGGCTTGAGTACGGCGTTGACGAGGTGGGCGACCCGATGGACGAGTCGCGATGGCCGACCGCAAACCCCTCTCTGGCAGAAGGATTGGTCGAAGCCGCCGACATCCGCACCGGCGTTTACGGCATGAAGGGCGACGACCTTGGAATCGCGCAAGAGTACCTAGGCTATTGGCTGCCGCCAATCGAGCAGGTAGAGAAGCCGCTTATCGGCGAAGAGCTCTGGCGCGAGACCGAGATACCAGCCGCGATTGCTCCCAGCAGATTCGAGAAGGTTGCCTACGGCGTGAAGTTCTCGCCCGATGGCGCAACGGTGGCGTTGGCGGTTGCCGCGCAAAGCGGCGGCGCTGTGCATGTTGAATTGCCGTTCTGCGAATCGACTGCTCGCGGAATCGAATGGCTTGTGAGCTGGCTGACCGTCCGCGCAGGGCGCGCAAGCACTGTTGTCATCGACGGTAAGAGCGCCGCTGGCTCGCTTTGCGATCGGATGGCGGCTTTGGGCGTTCCGCGCGGATACGTTATGCGCCCCACCACAGACCAGGCGGTAACCGCCGCGAACCTGATATTCGATGCGGCGCGGACAAGCAGCATCACGCACATCGAATGCCCTGCGCTTGACCTTTCGGCGGCAACATCGACCCGCCGCGAGATAGGCAAGGCTGGCGGCTGGGGCTTCGGCGGCGAGAACTCATCGCCGATAGAGGCCGCTGGCTTGGCGATGCTTGGAATCACCGTTTCGAAGAGAAATCCAAAGAGAAAGGCAAGGGTAAGCTAATTGGCTATAACCATTCCCTACGCTGTGGCATCTGCAAGCGGCTTGCTCCCCGAGCATCGGAAGATCGTTCTGGAGCTGCTGAGCAACTGGCAATCGCACTACAGCGGCAACCTTGCCCGCTCCCAGTACTACGAGGCGCGGAACATGCTCAAAGACCTTGGCATCGCTGTTCCCGACACGTTGTCCGATCTGGAAGTAGCATGCGGTTGGGGCTACAAGTGCGTTGAGGTGATGCGCGATCATCTTTCATTCGATGGCTTCACCGCACCGGAGGACACCGACACCGACGCGCTTTTGAAGCGGATATCGCGGCGAAACTTCATGGACACCCGCGTTGGCAAGGCGGTCAACTCCGCGCTCAAATACTGCTTCAGCATGTGGGTGGTGACCGCAGACGATGACGGGCATGCACGTATCACATCGTACCCGCCGACCTTGTCAACAGGCATATGGGACGATGTGAACGAGTGCCTATCGTCTGGCATGTGGGTAGTCTCTTTCGAACGTGAGAACGGGCGCATCACCAACCGCCCAAATTGGGTCGATGTTCTCTTGCCCGATTGCCTTATCCGCTTGCGAGACAACGGAGATGGGGATTGGTATGCGGAGTACATCGAGCACGGCCTTGGCGTTGTGCCCATGTTCATCATGCCGCACAACCCAGACGATGACCGCCCGTTCGGCGTTTCCCGCATCAACTCCGAGGTGCGATGGCTGATCGACTGCGCGATGCGAGCCAACGTGAACGAGGAGATCGCGGCGGCCTTCGCCGCATCGACGCAGAAGTACCTGCTCGGGACAGACGGCGATGCGTTCGAGGACAAGTCGAAGTGGAGCGCCTTCATCGGCTCCATCTTCGAGGTGTCGATGAACAGCGAGGGGCAGATTCCGCAATTCGGTCAGCTCACGCAGCCGAGCATGCAACCTATGACAGAGCACTTCGCCAACCTCTGCAAGCGAATGAGCGCTGCGACGGGAATCCACGTTGGGCAGTTCGGCATCATGTCGGACAACCCGTCTAGCGCCGAGGCGATCTATGCCGAGAACGAGCCGTTGATCCTCAAATGCAAGAGCTTCATCAAGGAAGCGAAGGCATCGCTCACGCGGGTGGCCACCGCCGCGATAGCAACGGAGCGCGGTACCACCTACGAGGAAGCGCAGGATTCGTGCGATGTGTCTGTTCACTTCCTGAATCCTGCCATGCCGACCCTGGCGCAGCAGACCGACAGCTCCATCAAGCTCGCTTCCGTTGTCGATGGCTTTGCCGGCACCCCGACCTTCTGGCGATTGAACGGCCTGGACGATGACGAGGTTCGCAACGTCGAGTCGGAGATTCGCCGCAACGTCACCAAGGCGGCTGCCTCTGCTTTGATAAGCGGTGTGGTTGCCGCTTCGGGCGGCGAGGAGCCGAGCGAGCCGATCCAGGAGCAATCCGATGATCTCGCGGAATGAGTTCGATGCGTACAACCTCGCTGTTGACAAGATCGGCAAGGATGCAGCATTTAATGTCGAATCTTCAGTGCTGAATTGGTGCAGGCAGAACCCTGACGCTTCGGTCGCTGAGAAGCGCGAAGCGGCGAAGCTGATCATGGAAGGCTATGTGCAGGGGTATGACGAGGTTGCATCGGAGTTTGCCGCCGAATGGTACGACCACCGCACAAAGTCTGATGGGATAAGCCTTGATCAAGCCATCACCATGACGGTCTACTCGCCAGAGAAAACGGATGCAGTTGCAAGGTACCAGGCGAGGAAGCTCGCGAAGGGCGGCGATGCCGCATTCGCGAAAGCTTGCGGCGAGTACGCCAGGAATGATGCCTTCCGAAGCCTTAATGAGACCATCATCGCCAACGTGGGGCGCGACAGGGACAAGGGCGCGAGGTTTGCCCGTGTTCCGACTGGCTTCGAGACATGCACGTTCTGTCTTATGCTCGCGAGTCGCGGCGCGGTCTACCACACGCGCAAGACGGCAGGCGAATGGAGACACTTCCACAGGAACTGCGACTGCAAGGTTGTGCCTGGGTTCGAGAAGGACCCGCTGGCAGTGTTGGTTGAGGGACATAACCCAAGAGAAGCCTATGAAGTTTGGAAAAAACTGAAAGCCATAGATGAAACGGTCGATGCAAGTGGGTTTGTGAAAAACGCCCTCAAGAACAGAGTGGTTGGCAGAAACGGCGTAATCAACAAAGAGTCAGGTGCTCATCCTTGGAAAAAAGAGTTCAAAACGGCCGAGTTGGTTTCGATGTTTGGAATAAATGTTCTCTTTTTAAAGGAAAAGCCTCCGTCCAAAACACCGGATGCGTATCTCGATGATGAGTTGTTCGAGTTCAAGATTCCTGAAGGCTTCAATGAGAAAACAGTCAAGAATCAGCTCAAAAATTCAGCAGGAAAAGGGACGGGGAATCTTCTGATAAGCAATGTTGCATGCGATGCCAGCGACATTGAGATGATGAACGCGATAGACGAGTTCATTAAAGATGAAAGATACGTTGGTGAGTTCTTGGATATCACACGGATACTTTTCGTCGGCAAACAGGGCTCGCTGAGGGAGTACAAAAGGTAAGGCCGTCTCAACCCCCTGTGAATTAACCCAGGAAGAGACGACCTTACCATGCGAATTCGCTAAAAAAATTATACCACATCGGGGCGTGGCGGAACAGGCAGACGCGCCAGTCTCAGAAGCTGGCGGGCGCAAGCCCGTGCGGGTTCGAATCCCGCCCCATCCGCCAGTTGAACCTAGGCACCCGCACGGGTGCCTTTTTTCATACCTGAAAACGCCCCGCACGGGGCAAACCGAAGCGCTGCACAGCGCAAGAAGGAGGGCAGAATGCCAAAGCCAGACCAGGCACCAGCAGCCGAAGAGGCAGCCGCCGAACCTGCACAGGATCAGGCAGCCGAAACCGCAGCGGGAGAAGAGAAGGACTACAAGGCTCTCTACGAGGAGGCCATTGCACAGTCGCGCAAGTGGGAGAAGCGATCGAAGGACAACCGCGCAGAGCTGGAAGGCCTGAAGCAGTCCGCACCGAAGCCGGACCCCACGGTCGAGGAGCGGCTTGCGGCGCTCGAAGAGGAGAACAACAGCCTCAAAGCCGCCAAAGCGCGCAACGCGCTGATCGATTCTGTGGCAACCGCCACCGGCGTAGACCGCTCCCTGGTCGCATCGCTCAACGGGGAGGACGAGGAAGCCCTCACCGCGCAGGCCAAGGCAATCGCGGCAATCGCGAATCCGCAGGGCGGCGCGCCGCGCGTGCCGGAAGCAGGACGGAAGCAGAAGCCAGGCAAGCTCTCCAAGAAGGACATCCTCGGAATCGAGGACAAGAAAGAATGCATGGCCGCCATCGCGGCCAACATCGACCTCTTCAAGTAAGAGGAGAAAGGGGCCAGAATGCCCGATATCAAGACCCTCGCAGCAGCCCGAAACATTTACATCGTCGACACTTTCACCAAATCCATCGACAAGCTCGCGAAGATGCTCTCCGCCTGCGACCCCATCAAGGCGAACGTCGGCGAGACGCTGCACCAGAAGAAAATCACCGGCAAGCTCTCCGAGGCCGAGTACGTCGAGGGGCAGGAGATTCCGGAATCCAAGTACACCTGGGTCGACGTGAATACCTACGAGGTCGCGATCAAGCCCTACCGCAAGAAGACCACCTTGCAGGAAATCAAGAAGCGCGGCTACGAGGCCGCCGTCGACGAGACCGACTCCGCGATGACTTCCGACATCCAGCGCGGCATCAAGAAGGACTTCGTCAACGTGCTCGCCGGCGAAGGCACCACCGCCGTCACCGGCAAGAACCTCGTCGCCACCGCCGCGAACGCGTGGGCCGCGCTCGACAACCTCGTCGAGGACTACTCCTTCGGCGACGTGGACGTCATCTACTTCGTGAACCCAGTCGACTTCGCTAAGCAGATCACCGACTCCGAGGTCTTCTCCGCCTTCGGCATCTCCTATATCGAGAACTGGGCGGGCCTCGGCACCCTCGTGTCCACTGGCTCCGTCCCCGCAGGCACGATCTACGCAACCGTAAAGAAAAACGTCAAGGTCTACACCGCAAGCACCGAGGGCGACGACCTCTTCGGCTTCTACACCGACGAGTCCGGCTACATCGCCATCAACCATTCCAGCGAGCTGAAGAGCCTCGCATACGACACCGTCGCGTACACCGGCATCATCTTCTTCGCCGAGTACATCGACATGATCGTCAAGGGCACCATCGCCGCAACCGCTTAAAGAGGAGGAGCCTACATGCACGCATCAGTGACATACCCGTATCGCGACCGCGATACGTTGGAGATCCATTACGCGGGCGATGCGGTTGAGCTTACCGCCGATCGCTTCATCGAGCTTGAAGCCGCTGGCTTCGTGACAGCGGCAGAAGAGCCGACCGTGGAAGAGCCCGAAGAGCAAACCGAGGCCGAGCCAGAAGAGCCGACCGATAAGGCTCCCGAAGATCAGACCGATGAAGCGGCCGGAGAGTCGAACCCCGCTGGCATGACGGTGGCCGAGCTTCACGCCGCCATCGAAGCCGCTGGCGGCTTCGCCCCGAAGAAGGCAACGAAGGCGGAGCTCGTGAAGCTGTACGAGGCGCTGTGATGGAGGCCTTTGCGACGCTCGCCGACTACGAGGCGCGCTACGGCGCGGTAGCCGAAGGCGATTCTGCGAGGGTCGAGGCGTTGCTGGAGGACGCAAGCGCGATGCTGCTCGGTGCGTACATGGAACGCTATGCACAGGTGTACGCCAAGGGCGAGCACCCGATCTTCGATGCTGCGGCGAAGGCGGTGACGTGCGCGGTCGTGTCGCGTGCGTACAACGTCCCGCTCGGCATGGCTGGCGCAACGCAGCTCTCGCAGGCGGCTGGCGCATACAACGCATCGGTCACCTTCGCGAACCCAACAGCCGAGCTGTGGCTTGGCAAGAACGACCGCAGGCGGCTTGGCCTGACGGGAACGCGCATCGGCTCGATCCCCGCCATGACCGCGAAGGACCGTGAGCGGCAATGAACCTCTTCGCAACAGAGACAGTGACGGTAATCAGCGCCGACACCGAGCTTGACGATCTGGGCGAGCCGATCAGCTCAACGCCGACGGAAACGGCGGTGCAGGTGATCGTGCAGCCTGGATCGACCGAATCATTGGACGAGACCCGCCCCGAAGGCGTGAGCGTCGAGTACACGCTTCACTTCCCGAAGACATGGACAGCCCCGCTTAGGGGCTGTTTCTGCTTGGTGCGGGGAGAGCGCTTCGCGGTGATCGGCGATCCCAAGCCGTACACCCCCGCCAACACCCCTGGCGGCTACAACCTGACAGTGGAGGTGACCAGAACAGATGGTTAAGTGCAGATGCAAGTGGCGCTTGAAGCGCTACAAGGCCAGGAAGGCTGGCTATCCGGCCGTCATGGCGAACACCAACATCCAGGGCATGCTTCGCGGCAAGGCCCATGCGGTGAAGGGCGCTGCCGACTCGTCTGCTTGCCCCGGCGCTGTGCACGAAGTGAAACCCTTCAAGGGATCGCTTGGCACGGGCTACCTGGTTATAACGGAGAACACCGAAGCGGCGGTCGATGAGTTCCGCCACAAGACGCTGACCAAGGCGGCTGGCAGAGCCGGTGCAGGCGGCGGCAGATGATGGACGTGGAAGCGGTGGTGGCCCGCAAGCTGAAAGCCACCCTCGACCTCCCCGCATTTCTTGAGGTCCCCGCATCGCCGCCAGACCAGTACATCGTCGTCGAGCAGGTCGGCGGCGGCTCAAGCTTCGCAGACCCCGTCCTTCTGGACGTTGACTGCTGGGCTGGCAAGCCTGGTCGCCGCGATGCGGCCGCGATCGCGGCGAGAGTGCGCGAAGCGGTGCGCGACCTCGACGAAGAGCCGAACATCTTCGACCCGAAGCCCACAAATACCTACAGATCGAACGACCCTCAAACGGGTCGTTCTCGCTATACGGTGCAGGTTTCCCTGCGCCTTTGCGAATGACAAGAAGGGATTTGCCGATGGCAAAAACTGTTTCCAAAACCAACAACCAGGAGAACGTCTCCTCCGGCAAGGGCGTCAAGGGCGGCTATATCTACTCTGCCCCCGTAGGCACCGCATTGCCAACCGACATCAAGACCAGCCTCGGCGATGCATTCGAGTGCCTTGGCTTCATCTCCGAGGACGGCTACGTGGAGACGATCGACGAGGACTCCAACGACACCGTCGACATGAACGGCGACCTCATGGACTCCTCCAACTCAAACCGCGTCGAGTCCGCGCAGGTCACCTTCGCCGAGATCAAGGCAAGCACCCTGAAGCGCCAGTACGGCGAGGACAACGTGAAGGACGAGAACGGCGTCATCTCCGTCAAGCACAACTCGAACTCCCACCCGACATTCATCTACGTGCTGGAGCTGGTGCTGAAGAACAACCGCCGCTGGCGCAAGGTCGTGCCGCAGGGCCAGTCCTCCGAGCTCGACGACCTCACCATCGCGTCCTCCGAGCTTTGCCAGCGCCCTTTGACCATCAAGTACCTCACCGACTCCGAGGGCAACACCTGCTACGACTACTTCGAGTCCACCGAGACCGATGCAGCTTAAATGAGCATCAAGCGCCCACCGCAACGGTGGGCGCTGTTATTTAGCGCGGTCGCCTTCCTGGGGCGCTCCCATCTGTAGGCGTGGGAACGCCCCAGGAAGGCATGCACCGTGCATGAGCCTACGAAGCCTACTTAGAAAGAGAGAAACCACCATGGCTAACACGAAGAAGCACTCCGACAACACCAAGACAATCGACTTCCGCGGCGAGAAGTTCCGCATCGACTGCGCTGCCGTGAAGTCCGTGAAGGTGCAGCGAGCCCTTGCCGGCATGACCGAGGACGCAAACCGCGGCTATTGGGCGATCGACAAGATCCTCTGCGGCAACCTCGACGATGCGCTTGACCGCATCCCCGAAGAGGACGGCACCGTGTCCGACCTCGGCGCAAGCGAGGATGCCTTTGCGGCGTTCCTGGAGCACGTTGCCGAGGAAGCCACGGCAAAAAACTAATAGGCTTTGTGCGCGCGTGGATCGACGCCCGCGCGGAGCTGGTTGCGGACTTTAGGCAGTACTACGGAGTCGCCCTGCCGCTTGACGACGAGGGCATGGATGCCATCGCAGACGGCACCATGTACGGCATCCTTTGGGAGCAGCTTCCCAAGGAATCGCGAACGGCGCGGCGGGATTGCCCCGACCTGATTTGGGGCGATTCCGAGCGGCTGCTCTGGTCGATCGAGTACTCTCTGCGCATCCTCACGTGGCAGAAGTCCAAGGACGGCAGCAAGGGGCGCAACCGACCCAAGCCGCTGCAGACTCCGATGGAGCGCCACCGCAACCGCCAGGCAGCCGATGCCGCACTCGCGCACAAGGCGGAGATCGACAAAGTGTTAGGCATGGTCTAAAGCCGAAAGGTGACCGACCATGGCCAATCATGTAGGCGCAGCCTACGTATCAATCATGCCGTCTATGGACGGCTTCGCCGGCAGGACCGCGAGAATGTTCGCTGCGAACGGCACCGCCTGCGGCTCGAAGTTCAGCGGCGGCTTCAACCGTGGCATGGGCGGCTTGAAGACCGCGTCGGCAACCTTCGGAGCCTTCGGCACGAAGATGGCCGCGATAGCCGGTGCCGTTGCCGGCACCGTGCAGACGGGCATCACCGCCGCGATGGGAGCAATCGGCAACTCCATCGGCGCGGCTGTGTCCCGCGTGGACACGATGGCGGCTTTCCCCCGCGTCCTTAGCGGCCTGGGCTACCAGGCATCGGACGCAAGCGCGGCGATCCAGAAGATGAGCGATCACCTCACTGGATTGCCGACGCGCCTTGATGCCATGACGTCGAGTGTGCAGAAGATCGTGCCCACGGTGAAGGACGTTGGCAAATCGACCGACATCATGCTGGCATTCAACGATGCGCTTCTTGCCGGCGGCGCTTCGACTCAGGTGCAGGAAGCCGCACTGGAGCAGTTCGCGCAGACCCTTGCCAAGGGCAAGCCAGAGCTTGAGGATTGGCGAAGCATCCAGACCGCGATGCCTGGCCAGCTCGATCAGGTGGCGAAGAAGCTCCTTGGGGCTTCGGCATCGAGCCAAGACCTCTATGAGGCGATGAAGACGGGCAAAGTCTCCATCGACGACTTCACGCAGGCCTTCGTCGACCTTGACCAGCAAGGCCTTGACGGCTTCGCGAGCTTCGCCGAGCAGGCGAAGGCTGGCACTGCCGGCATCGCGACCAGCATGGCCAACCTGCAGAACTCCGTGGTCAAGTCCGTTGCGGGCGTGATCCAGGCGTTCGGCACCGACCGAATCTCCGGCGCTGCCCAGGCCATGACGGTGCAGATCAAGGCGGCTGGCGACCTTGCCGCGCAGGCCGTGTCCAACCTCATGGGCTGGGTCGATCTGCTTGGCGCGAAGCTTCAGGAAAACGGTGCTGCAGAAGCATTCTCAAACGCAATGTCCACATTGGGGCAGGCCGTCTCCGACCTTATTGGATTCATCGGCGGTGTGCTGAGCGCCCTTACCGGTCTTGACGGCTCGGAGCAGAGCGCAGCCGGCGCAGCCGATGTGCTCAAAGCCGCGATGGACGCGCTGCAGCCGATCATCCAGGCTGTGGGCAGCGCCTGCGCGTTCCTGAAGGACCACGCTTCGCAGCTCGCGCCCATTATAACCATGCTTGCCGGTGCATTCGCGGCCTTCAAGGTCGTCGATGCCGTCCCGCAAGGGCTTGCATCAGTGGGCAAGGCAACCGAGGAGCTGCCGAAGAGCGCACCGAAGGGCACAAGCGCGATCGAGAAGCTCGCCGAGGCGTTGAAGAAGGTGCAGCCGAAGAACATCCTCTCTATTGCCGTGGCCTTCATCGCGCTCGGCGCTGGCGTGCTGCTGGCGTCGGTCGGCTTGGGCATCATCGCCAACGCCGCCATACAGCTTGCCGCCGCAGGGCCTGGCGCTGTTGTGGTGATGGTCGGCATGGTCGCGGCGATCGCGCTGCTTGCCGCTGGTGCCGCCGCCATCGGCCCCGCGCTTACTGCCGGGTCGGTCGGCATGATCGCCTTCGGCGCTGCAATCGCCCTGATCGGCGTCGGCATCCTGGCTGCAACCGCTGGCATGTCCATGCTCGCGCAGCAGCTGCCGATCATCGCGCAGTACGGCACCCAGGGCGCGATCGGCATCGCCGCGTTGGGCGTTGGTTGCCTGGTGCTCGGCGCTGGCGCTTTGGTCGCTGGTGTCGGCCTGGCCGTGATGGGCGCTGGCCTAGTCATCGTGGCGGCTGGCGCTGCGCTCGCCGCCGCAGGGTGCGCCCTGCTCGCGGCGGGGGCTGTTGTGCTCGGCGCTGCGCTGATCGTGGTTGGCGTTGGCGCGATGATCGCGGGCCCTGGATTGATGCTGGTGGCATCAGCCGTGGCGATGGGCGCACCGTACGTGCTCGTGATGGGCGCTGGCGCACTTGTCTTGGGCGCTGCGCTGATCGTGGTTGGCGTCGGTGCCATGCTCGCTGGCGCTGGCCTTGTGCTCGTCGGCGCAGGGGCTGCAATGGGTGCCGCGACCATCGGGCTGCTTGCGGCTGCGATGGGGCTGCTCGGCGGCTCGCTTGGCATCGTGTCCGCTGGGCTTAGCGCCATTGCAGGGGCGATGGGCGCTTTGGGCGCTTCGGCTTCCGTGGTGTGCGGAGCCTTCAACCAGATGGCAGGGTCGTTGCCCTCGATCGCGGGAAGCGGCGGCGCCGCCGCTGGCTCGCTTGCCGCAGTAGGCGGCGCTGCCGGCGCTGCCGCTGGCGGGGCTGGCGCTGCTGCCGGCGGCTTGGCAACCCTTGCTGGAGCATGCGCGGCCGCTGCCGGCAGCTGCGCAACAGCCGCAGCTGCCATGGGATCGCTCAACGGGCAGGCTCGATCCATGTCTAGCGGCGTGTCCAGCGCAGCCAACAGCGCTTCGTCTGGCATGCGAAACCTCGCCTCCTCCTGCCAGTCTGCGATGTCATCGTGCGGCAACTCCTTCAACAGCTTCGTGAACAGCGCCAGAAACGCGGGAAATCAGGCCATGTCAGCCATCAGGACGTGCGTAAGCAACATTCAGTCGAGCGTGAACGGCATGCGGCTCACGATTCCCCGTATAAACGTCGGTGCGCTGCCGCATTTCCACATGAACGGAAAGTTCGACCCGCAATCTGGCTCCGTGCCTTCTGTGAGCGTCTCGTGGTACGCAAAGGGCGGCCTGTTCGGCGCCAACTCCCCGCACCTGATCGGCGTTGGCGACAACCGCCGCTACGACGAGGCGGTTCTTCCGCTCTCGCCGAAGGTTCTCGGCGGCATCGGCGCTGGCATCGACGTCGACGGCGGGGGCGATGGGTACCTGGCGGTGCTGCAATGGCTCGACCAGAACCTGCCGTACATCATCGAGAACTACACACCCACGATGACCGACCGCGACTTCAAGCGAAAGGTACGTGCTTCTGTATGAGACAGTCAACATACACGACCGCCAATGGGACGGTCTTCGATGTGTCGGGGCGCGAAGGCATAGCGCTTGCATCGGTTGCTGCGCTCGGATGGGATTACGCCCATTCGGGCGCGCTGCCCTCGCGCGATGAGCGCAAGATGTCTGGCGAGCTTAGCTTCACGCGCCGCGCCGACAAGGCTAAGGCAAACCTGATGATGGAGCTTTTGGCGCTTGACTTGGACGCTGGCACACCTGGCACGTGGGAGGTCGATGGGTGGAAGCTCGACTGCTACATCCTCACCGCCGATGCGCCGTCCTACACCAATGCCAACCGCCTTCTGACGGTGAGCATCTTCGCGCCCGACCCGATTTGGCGCAGGGAAACGCGATTCGAGTTCATGCCTGCATCGGGCACATCGTCTGACATGGGCGGAATCGATCACGAGTACGACTTCCCGCACGACTACGGCAGCACCGCCCGCGGCTCCAAGCTGGAGGTGGTATCGATCGCGCCATGCGACTTCCGCTTGACCATCTACGGCTACGCGGCAAAGCCAAGCATCTACATCGGCGGCAACCGCTACGGCGTTGACGTGACGGTACCCGCTGGCGGCCTTCTTGTGATCGATTCCACAAAGAAGCGCAGCATGAAGGGCGATTCGGTGGTGCTGTCCGACCGCTACGGCAACAGCCAGGATGTTTTCGCGAAGCGAGTGAGGGGCGCGGAAGGAAGCGGCTCCTATATTTACGAGCGGATAAAGCACGGTACCCATGACGTGACGTGGGATCAGGGCTGGGGCTTCTCGCTTGACCTTATCGAGAGGGCGGTGGCGCTGCCATGGACCTGATGCTTCAAACGGCGAAAGGCGTGGACATAATGCCCATCGCGCCTACCGACGTGGACATGGCCTTCGGCGTCGGCAAGGACCCCGAGAACGATATGGAGATAACGATGCCCGACTCAGCGCCGAAGATCGAGCGCGGAATGTACGTGTACTGCGAGGGCACCGCATACGGCGGCATGCTCACTGGCATAGCCAGCGACGACGGCCTGACGTGGCATGGGCGCACGTGGTTCGGCCTGCTCGCATCGAAGGTGCTGGTACCAGACGGGGGCGTGGGCTCGCTCACCGTCAGCGGCAACGCCAACGACGTGCTTAGAAGCCTGGTATCGCGCATCGGTCTAACGGCTTGCTTCAAGGTAAACGCGGCGAAATCGACGCTCACCATCAAGAGCCACACTTTCGACAAGTACCAGGATGCCCTGAACGGCATCGTGGCGATGCTCGCGAAGGTCGGCGGCAAGCTGCGGATCGTGCACGACGGCGACAAGCCCGTGCTTTCTGCCGTGCAAGCCAAGGACTGGAGCAAGGACGAGGCCTTCGATGCCGACCAGGTTGACGTGGCTATCGACATGGACTACCTGCCCGTGAACCACCTTGTGGGGCGCGGCGAGGGCCAAGACGGCGAGCGCGTGAGCGTCGAGCTTTACATGGACGATTCGGGCAACGTCTCCACAACGAAGCAGACGCTTAAAGGCGTGCTCGACAACAGCGAGTACTACAACTACAGCAGCGCCGACAAGGACAAGCTGATCGAGGATGGCACGAAGAAGCTGCAAGGGTACTGGGCAGATGCCCACTCCGTCAGCGTAGCCCTCGATGCCTCGCTCGATCTCTACGATGTGGGCGACACCGTGGGCGGCACCGACGCAAAGACAGGTATCTTCGCAAGCGCCAAAGTCACCAAAAAGATAATGAAGATGGACGAGCGCGGCACTGTGACCGTCCAATACGAGACAGGGGCAATCTGATATGCGAACTGAAGGATTCACCGAATTGGTATGCGACCGAGGCGGATGCCAAGAGCCGCCAGTCTACGCAAACGCCGAGAAGGTAGACCTGCTCGGCTGGGCGAGGATCAGCGTTGTCGGCGAGCATGGTGACATCCGCGAGTTCGACCTTTGCCCCGGCTGCTACGCGAAGTACCGCGAGATGCAGATGGGGCAATGCGCGCAGACCATGGCGTTCATCAACGGATCGGAGCAGTAATGGCATTTATGGCGAAAGAGGACTAGCCGATGGACCAGACGATAAAGCTCGACACGCGCAAGCGCGTGAGCGAGGTGCAAATCGCCCCGCTACGCCGAGGCGAGCGCAACAACGCGCTGCTCACGGTCAGGATCTGTGCGAACGGCCAGCCATACGACTTGACGGGCAAGACCGCGAGCCTGGTCGCGGCCACGGCGGCGGGCAAGCTCGTCGGCCCGTGCCCGATGGAGGTCGCGGAGGCGGGAACCGCGCGAATCATGCTGCCAGCGGCCTTGTACTCGGCCGTGGGAGTATTCAGCGGATACGTCGAGATTCGCGAGGGCGAGGCGCTCGTGGACACTACCGACCGCTTCGGAGGAAAGGTGCTCGAGTGCGCCGACCTCGATGCAGAGCAAGCTGCAGAATTCACACCTGTCCTCCGCGACATGGAGCAAGCCGTGGCGGACGCGAAGCGAGCCACAATCGAAGCGAACGAGGCAGCGTCCCATCAACCTCGTATCGGCGAGTTAGATACGTGGGAGGTCTGGGACATTACTACAGACCAATATGTCGATACGGGTGTGGCCGCGCGAGGAACACAGGGTATTCAGGGTGAACCTGGCCCCAAAGGCGACCAAGGCCCAGCCGGCGCGAAAGGCGACCCTGGCGAGCCTGGCAGCGATGCAACAGCCACGGACGTGCGCATAGCTGGAAAGAGCATCACGGCGGATACCGTGGCGGATATTCCTGCTGCGGTAAACAATGGTTCATATGGAGTCGTGAAAGCAGGAGCACCAGAGCTGGGCGGTATACAAATCAACGCAAATGGTAACCTCTCCAACATTGCAGCAACTAATGCGCAGATTGATGCGCATGCAGGGTGGTTCCAGCCTATCGTGCCGTCAAATCTAGACTACGCCGTAAAAGCCGCCATGTGCGACGGCAAGGGCGCGGAGTGGACGGCTGCGGAGCAGGCTGCGGCGAGGGAGCGCATGGGGCTTGGCAATAGCCTAGAGCTGATTGAAACGTGGGAGCTTGACCATGACGAGACGATGGTATTTAGGCGAAATACCACGCCATCAGGCGAACCCTACCGTTTCAAGGAGCTGAGGGTTGTCGTTCGCCACGCGAACGGCTCTGGCATGACCAATGTTTCCGTCGGTGCCCATTCCGCACAAGGAACCAGAGGCGTAACGATATGCTATCTACCAGCACCAGGCAGTGGCGATAGATTGGCAGCGATAAGTGCTTCCGCCGTTTTCGGCACAATCAATTCGCTGGCTGTAACGAACGTTGGCTCGACGAATTTACAAGGGCAAGTTGTCTCGACTCCTGACAGTGTCGGCATACCTTTGACGAAAGAAAGCGATGCCGTACCAAACTTCGACTACATATCGTCTTTCGCGATGAGCAACGCAATGTTCAAGGCTGGCTGCAAGGTTTTGATATACGGAGTGTGGGCGTGATGAAGGTAAACGAGCTGGTGCAGCGCGGCACCAAAACGGAAACGCGCCAGGTTTTCATCCCAGCGACGTACAACGACGAGGGCAACGTGCTATCAGAAGCAGGAACTGAGCTTCAGGAGGTCGAAGTCCCGAACATGGTCGCCGTCACCCGCGACATGACACCCGAGGAAGAAGCTGAGGCGCGAGCGTTCGAGGCATCGATGCCCGAACCCCAGCCGACAATCGACGAGCGGGTGGAGACGTTGAAGGGCAGCACGGACGAGCTTGCCGACACCGTGCTCGCGCTGTGCGACCTGATTGAAGGAGGCGAATGATGGGTTGGAGCAAGATTGACCTGATTAGAATCAAAGCTTATGCCGTGAAGGTGCGCAACGGCATGCCGCTCGATGAAGTTCCCGAGAAGTACCGCGATGCGGTCTCAAGCGCGGCCGGCGCGCCCATAAACCAGAGACCGCAGCCTCCGATGGCAAACCAGGCTGACAAGGATTACGCCGCGGCAATCAAGGCCGCAATCCAGAAGGAACAGTCGCCCGCATCGGGCGAGTAGGGAGGGTATGAATGGCATTCGATGTAGTGACCGCAAAGCAGGGCAAGCCGCACGTCACCGCCGATCAGCAGGCGCTGATGCAGGCTGGCATGCTGGGCAAGGGGCGCTATGCCCTCGACGCACTTAACAATTTGGCCTGCACCATGACCGACTCCAACACGCTCACCGTCGATACGGGCGGACTGATGGTCGATGGGCGATGGGTGGTCAACGAAGCGCAGACGAGCTTCGCCATCGCGAACGGCAGCCAGGCGCAGTTCCGCAAGGATCTTGCGGTCTTGGAGATCACCGTGGACCCATCAACGGGCGTGACATCGCTGGAGGAGAAGGTGCTGCAAGGCGCAACCGCCGCTACGGCTGCTGCGGCGGCAGACCCGACCTACGAGCCAGGCGACCTTTACACGGGACTCACCGCTGTTGTGCCGATCGCCCGCATCACGCTTGACGGGCTTACGCCAACATGCACTGCTTTGCTTCCCTCGGTTGCAGACCTGAAGACGATCAGCGAGCAAACCAAGAAGCTCGGGGATTCCGTATCCCTGAAGAAGGTAGCTTCTGGCATCAGCTCAATCGCTGGCGGCGGCTTTGCTTGGATAGTCTACTTCATCCAGCCGCTTCGGTTGCTGATGGTAAGAACCGTAAGAGCAACTGGTTACATGAAAACCAGCGCGGCAGGGTCGCAATCGAAGAAGCTATGCACGTTGGCTAGCGGATACAGACCGAGTGCTGACATATCCATGTGCCCGTTTAACGACATCGATTTAGGGTATGAGCTGATCGTCGACATCGAAAAGACAGGGGAAGTGACCGCTACAGTCAATTGCTCCAAGGCAATGGCAAGCTACGGCTTCCCAAACACAACAGCCTTCTTTCTAGTTTGATATTCCGTATCCCAGACGGCGGCGAGGGTACCCGGGAAGATGTTCGTCGGGAGCGTCGTGTCCACAGTTGACAGCTCTTCAGCGGCCAGCGGCCACGAAGCCAGGCTCTTCACGGAAGAGGAGTTCACGGAAAAATTCGGGCGGTCATTCGACTCATCGAAGGACTACATTGGAGTCATGAATGGGGACGGCAGGGCGGCGAACGCGTACCTGGACTCCGCGACGTACTTCCCCGCCACAGGGAACATATGGGTGGGCGTACCTGGGGTGTCGAACGGGAACACCATCAGGCTGAACTACCTTGTCGTGCTCGGCGACTAGCGTGTATAGTATTCCGTATCCCGCACGCCGCTTTCAGTCGCAGACGTAAAGAGCGGTTTCGCCGTAAAAGCGTGGAAAACGCAGCTCGGCGTGCAGATCGACGTGACGGGCAGCAGCAACACCCTCATTGAGTCAGGTGAAGAGTGGGGCTATGAAATCGCCAAGATTCCCGCCGCTGCATCGCTTACCCTTTGCGGTTTGGTCGGCATGATGTGGACAGAGGGCGCGAACAGCAATGATTTGATGTGGTTCCACATGTCCGACGGCTCGCTTCGTGTTGACTTTAAATCAAAGACAAAAGACTGGCCTAAGACCATACACTGCGACGGCATCATGGCTTATTCGTGATTCCGTATCCCCTGCTTCGTTTACGGCATCAATGATGAACATATCGTCGCAAGATAAGATATACGGCGTAAAGGCAGGCAGCATAGTGTCTCTATGGGTTAATGATCCGATGACTCTTAGCAAGGACATACCAGCGTGGAGCTCGATGCAGATAGCCACAATTCCAGACGGCTTTAGACCGGCGCAAAGGCTGCGCGGCGTGCTGGTTAGCGATGGTACCGTGGGAGCTGTGGTCTTTGATCCAGACGGATCGGTAATAGCCACCGCGCGAAACAGCAAGCTAGGCGGCAACATCGTGCTTTCAGCATCGTACCTTTGCGATTAGTATTCCGTATCCTCGATATGCTCAAAGAACTTCACGGTCTCTCAATCGAGCACGCCTTACGGTGGGACACTGGAGAAGGTTATCGACATATCGATGGAAGGATACAAACCCCTCGGTATTGTCGGCTTTACGAGCAATCATAATGGCAGCTTCCCCTTTACGGAATGCTGCTTTATCGACGATACCCACGCAAGGGTTGCCTTTATGAACCTCGTCCCAAACGGGAACGCTTGGGGCTACTCGGAAGCAACAATAACCGTCCTCTACATCAAGCAGTGATTCCGTATCCCATGATTCGATTTCTGGCAGTGGGTGGACATGCCACCGTATTGGAAAGATAGCTATCCTGAACATCGTGAAAAGCTGTTCCATATCGGATGATTGGGGGTATAGCGCCATCGGAAGCCTGCCCGAAGGATGGAAGCCTAACAAACAGTCGGTCTGTCCGACATCGCTCCAGCAGAGCGGCAACAACGATGTCGTTGCGGGCGTTCAAACTAACGGTGAAATATTCTGCCAAGGCAAGGGCACGTCATGGCGCAATGGGTGGCTTTTCGCGCTTGTCGTATACGTGATCGCCTAAACCGCGTATACAACCTGCCCCGTGTATGTGCCATTGGCTCCAGCCCAGATGTCGATGTTCCCGCTGGTGTCCACGTACACGATGCCAGAGTTCGAGCCTGCGTTGACGATGCCGTATCGCGTTGCTTTCGGGCGCAGCCCCGTAGGCATGGGACCGAATCGGCGAATACTGCCGCTGTACGTGATGTTGTACACGTTGACGATGACGACATTGCCGCTGACTTCGTACGTAATTCCTGATTGGAGCGTTGCAGACTTAGACTCCGATAGTTGGGATACGGAATCACGCCCCGACTATTCTCTCGCTCACCAGCGCTTGCACCGATGCGCAAATCTTGCGTGTGGGCTGAAGGTAATACTGCGCGGTTGTGTTGATTGAGCCGTGCCCCAACATCATCGCCACGGCTTCGATCCCTGCACCCGCTTCGACCGCGATCGTCGCCCACGTGTGGCGTCGAGCGTACATGCTGATGTACGGCAGCGCTTGCCTTCTACACCAGGCCTTTATGCGCCTTGCCGCCTGCGACGGCTTGAATGCGCCGATCACACGCCCCTTCGGTCTGCCATGCTCGCGCCATACGGTGCGCAGGCGATCCAGGGCGAATCGCGGCAGGTAAACCGTCCGTTCCGATTTCTCGGTTTTCGGCAAGTACACGTGAAGCAGCCCTCTCACCTCCTGCAACGTGCGGCGCACATGCACGGCACCTGACCTCATGTCGATGTCGCTCCACTTCATGCCGTAGGTTTCGCCCGGTCTCAATCCGAGCACCGACGAGAGGATCACGGAAGGCTCCAGCTCGTGCCCCCAGAAGCCGCGGAGCGTGGTCGCCACCTCATCGGCTGTGAGCACGTGCTTTTCCGCTTTCGGCTTGCGTGGCAATTCGATCCCGATTGTCGGGTCCCAGATGCGGATCCCGAGGTTGGCAATCGACCATCTAATTACTTGCCTAAGCGTCTTGAAGGCTTTGGCTGCGGCTCCTGGCAGCTCAAACCCGTCCACCCATTCCTGGATGGCTTCGTGGGTGATGTCTTCAAGCTCCATTGCTCCAAATCGCGGGATCACGTGCAGGCGCAGGGCAGACGCATAGCCTTCGCACGTGTTTGCGCGGCGGCGCTTGCGCTTGGCGGGCAAATAGTGGCAGTAGGCGATTTCCTTCAAGTTCATTTCGGCATTTCCTTCCATATCTCAGGTCTAAATCCCAGACGCAAATGCGCTGTTTCCAGCGTGCGTGCGCCTGGGATTTTTCTTTTACCCAGGGTCGATGGGCAAGTCGCGAATGTCCATTGGCAAGCAAAACAGCGATCAAAGAAAGGAGGTCTGCATGGAGCAGATCCTAAGTGATGGTCAGGCTTGGGCGGTGTGGATCACAGTTGCATTTATCGTGCTCGACGTATTGTCGGGCATCGCCAAGGGCGCAAAGCTGGGGCAGCTGTCCAGCTCGAAGATGCGAGAGGGCATCTGGCACAAGGCGGGGTACGTCTTGATCATCGCCCTCGCCGTGCTTATCGAGGTGGGGAGCAAGCACATCGACCTCGGCTTCACGGTGCCGCTGGTGGTACCAGCCTGCGTGTACATCATCCTGTCAGAGGTCATGTCCATCTTCGAGAACGCGACGATTCTCAACCCCGAGATCGGCGGCAGCGGCCTGTCCAGGCTCTTTAATGTGGGGAAGGACGGCGGTAGCCATGAATAAGCACCAGATGAAGGCGTTCGCCGAGCTTGCGGCATTGATGCTGGCGCTGATCCTCGGCGCCACGCTGATGTTGCCTGGCACGGCACATGCCTACACCCAGAAGGAGACCATCTGCAACAGCGGGCACGGCTCCATCTCGCCGCAGTACCTGGTGATCCACGAGACGGCTAACCCTGGGGCATCGGCTTACAACCACTATCAGCTCTACTCTCGCGGCTACTCCTATGCGGTGCATTACGTGATGGAGCTTGACGGCTCGACCGTGTACCACGCGATGGCAGACAACCGCAAGTCTTGGAGCGTTGGCAACGGCAACAGCAAGGTCGTGAGCATCGAGCTTGCCCATGCCACCAACCGCGCCGACTTTGACAAGCAATGGAATGAGGCGGTGAAGTGGGCGGGCGACTACCTTAACTCCCGCGGCTGGGGTATCGACCGCATGATCAGCCACAACGACGCGCGGCGCATGTGGGGCGGCACCGATCATACCGATCCGCTGAGCTATTTCAGCTCTTACGGCAAGTCGTGGAACCAGTTCAAGGCAGAGGTAGCGGCCTACATGAAGACTGGTCAGACTGGCGGCACCGTTGAGCAGGGGACTACCGAGACTCAGGCGCCATCGAGCTACAACGGCTCCAAGAGCTATAGCATCGGCAGCACTTACACGGTGACCGCATCGGCACTCCACGTCCGCAGCGGCGCGAGCGTAAACTACAGCATCGTCCGCACCTACCCGCACGGCCTGCGCTTCACGCTGCTCGAAACCAAGGGCAACTGGGGTCGCACTCCATCTGGCTGGGTCTGCATGGACTACGCCACGAAGGCAGCCGCTAAGTCTGGCGGCACGATCAAAAGCACGGGCAACGGAACGTACCGCGTGACCGCTTCGGCTCTTCACGTCCGCTATGGCGCAGGCACGGGCTACTCCAAGGTTCCTTACCGCAACCTCACCGCCAACGCAAAGGCACACGCTTACTCCAACGGCTGCCTGAAGAACGGCACCCGCGTGACGGTGCTGCAAACGTCCGGCAACTGGGCGCGGATTCCGTCTGGTTGGGTGTGCATGGATTATTTGAAGGCTGCGTAACCAAATCCACGCCAAATTCGCACCAACTTTTCACCAGTGCTTTTTGGCGTACAATCAGCATTGCTGAAGCCGCCTGTGCCTCTGATCCAAGCGAAACCAGGCGGCAGACCATGATTGATCGACCGAAATAGACCAAAGTCTTTTAGCCAATCGGCGGTTTATCGGCGAATCGACCAAAAAAAAAGAGCCCGATCTTTGGTCAATCGGGCAATGAAACGGGGCACCTGGCATTGCGCTGGGTGCCCCTCTTTTTTTGTTTGCGCGGGTGGTCGGATTACATTAGTTTCCATTAGTTTCCATTAGTTATTGCATTAGTTATTACATCAGTAGTTGCTGCCAGGCGTTCTGACCGCGCCGACCCGTCACCGTTCGTCACCGTCCGTCACGGTGCGACAAGGTGCGACAAGGTGCGACACTGTCGCTAGCTGTGAGCTGTGGATAGCTCGTTCTTCCATGGAAGAATCTTTGGAAGAATCGTCCGCTTTCGTTCCTTTCGTTAGTTTCGTCTGTTTCGTCCATATGCGTCTGACCTGCGGCTTTAGTTTCGTCTGTTTCGTCAGTTTCGTCAGGATATGCCTAAAAACGGAATTTCAATTTCAATTAATCGAAGTGCCGTCCTATGGGCGGCACTTTTGCCATCAGGGCGAGGTTACGCTGCTCATTGCATGCGTGTCTAGGGTCTCTAACCAAGGCCGAGTGGGGTGCCAGACAATCGATGATATTTAGGCCAGTATTCGAAATATCACCCTATACTTGCCGGCAATTCCTTGCAACCCGCACTTTGAAGTGCGTGGATGGCTAGTCTTTATAATCTTCTGGGTTTTTGGCGCTGCTTCCCGTGGTTTCTTGGTAAGTTCGCAATTCGTGGCCAAATCTAACAGCATTTTCTCCAAACCGTTGAGCTATCAGGTCGTTTGCTTCAAGAAGTTTCTTGTTTGCTTCAGCTTTTCTGATGAGTGGGCTATTGATGCTGATTTCGTTTCTTTCGCTGCTTGGCGCAATATCAAACAAGGTCCCTTGCACTGGATCGTCGTTAAAGCCGCTTACCCCAACGCCTATGAGGCGCAAAGGCTCCCATCCGTCCCATACCTCATTGAGCATGCTGTAGAGCTCAGGGAGCCACACAAGATCGTTTGTTCCGAGGTCGGCTTTATGCCGTTGGCAGGTGCGTACTGATAGATCTTCTCTTCGAATCTTCAAATGAAGGGTGGTGCCTTCTATTCCTTTACGACGCAAGCGTCTACCGACCTTATGTGCCATGGTGGCGATACGAGCTTGGATTTCTTTTCTATCGGTAAGGCTAACCGCAAAGCTGATTTCGTTAGAAACCGATTTTGCCGGCTCACGAATGCTTGCTACCGCGGTGTCTATTCCTCGGCAACGATCCATCATCAGCTTTGTGTTCTTGCCAAAAACTTCTTTTAACAATACTGGATCCGCATTGGCTACGTCCCCCAGCGTGCGCAAGTGGTAGGTGTTCAGCTTTTTTTGAGCAACAGGTCCAATCCCGCTCATTTCGGCTACGGGGAGGGGAGCTAAAAATGCTGCCGAATCACCGGGATACACCACGGTAAGGCCGCGGGGTTTGTTCTGGTTTGAGGCGATTTTTGCCACCGCTTTAGATTCACCAAGACCGATCGAGCACGTAATGCCGAGTTCGGCAACGCGTTGTTGGATGCGTTTTGCTATGGCTATTGGGTGCTCGCGGTTGGTCCTCGTTGGTGTGATGTCGAGAAAGGCCTCATCGATGCTTACCTGCATCAGGTGAGGTGATTCGTCTTGCAGAATGCCCATTACCTTCTGCGATAGTTCGCGATATCGATGGAAATTGCCAGGCGCCCAGATAGCTTGTGGGCATAGGCGAGCCGCGGTGGATGAGGGCATGGCAGAGTGTACGCCGAATTTACGTGCTTCATAGGATGCCGTGGACACGACACCACGCTTTGTGGGATCCCCTCCGACGATGACGGGTTTCCCTTTCCATTCTGGATGATCAAGCTGCTCGACTGACGCAAAGAAAGCATCAAGATCCATAAGTATTATGGCTGTTCCATTCCAGGGGCGCAGTGGGTGGCTATGTGGTTCGGTTTGAATCATGACACCAGTGTACCAGTGGGTCCTTTGAGACTACTGGATTGTAATGGTATAGCGAGTTGGGCTTCTTCGATCTGTTCAAATCGCTGTGCAAGGCGGGTAGCATTGGGATCGTTGAAGATGCTCGAGGTAGTTGGATTAGCGCTCGCTTGCCAAGAAGAATAGAGCAAGAGTACCAGGTCCAGAGTGAGCGCCAATCACCGGGTCGACGTAATTTACCAGATACTTTGTTACGCCAAATTTTTTGGTTATGAGGCTCTGCAGGTATTCCACGTCTTCAATGCAGTCGCCGTGTGAAATGCCAACTACCTGATCGGCAACAGGGGCGTTTGCCGTAGCTTCCATGTGCTCGACCAGGCCTTGGATGCTCTTTTTGCGTCCACGCTTTTTCTCGAGAGGGATAAGATGGCCTTCGTTGTCGACATGCATTACGGGTTTGATTTTAAGCATACTGCCAGCGAAAGCGGCTGTTCGGGACACGCGTCCGCCGCGATAAAGGAACATCAAATCATCTACGGTGAACCAGTGAGCTAACTTTAATTTATTTTCGCGTACCCACGCGGCAACTTCGGCCAAAGAAGCGCCCCCTTGCTTCATTTTTGCGGCATAGTACACGAGAAGGCCTTCTCCCATGGATGCCGCAAGGGTGTCAATGCATTCGATGGTGCGCTCGGGAAAACGTGTGCGCAGATCGTGGCTCAACGTCTCGATGGAATCGTAGGTGCCAGATAGACCACTGGAAAAACCCAGGTAAAGAATGTCTTTTCCTGATTTGAGAATATCGGTAAGCAGTTTTTCGGAGTTTGAGAGATTCGGTAGTGACGTGGTTATTACTTTTCCCTCGCGCATCATGGTGTAAAACTGCTTCAGGTCGGTGGTTTCTCCTTTGAGGTAGCTTTGGTGCTGTACACCGTCGACCATGAAGGTTAGGGGAAGGATTTCCAGTTCGAGCTCATCGATAAGAACCTCAGTGAGGTTGCAAGAAGAATCGGTGACAATCTGATAAGACATAGTGCGTCCTCCCCATTAAGATGCGTGTTCCCTGTAAGGGTAGCACATCGCTTGCTAGGCAAAACAAAACTATCACCTGCGCTTTGTTGGTTTATCGAGCGATTGACGATGGTTATTATTCGGGGCTGTGGCTGAATCGCAAAGCGCTTCATTCCTGGATGGCATCATTCAATTTGGCTGTTGCCCAGTTGAAACTTGCGTTAGATCAGATGCTGTTGCTCAAGAAATGCCTCAATTAGTAAATTCACCTCAGTTGGATTGTCGCTATTTGCGTTATGGCCAGCTCCTTCTACCCAACAGACAGGGTTGCTCTCTTCCTTCGCCCACTGCTGGTTGTATCGAGCGGTATACCCCGCCCGATCTTTATCTCCGCAAATAAGCAGCGTTGGGCATTCGAGTCTATAGGTTTTGTTTTTCTCTATTTCCCGAGATACTTCCTTGTATCCATGGCTAACGAGCTTGCAGTACTTCATTTTTCGATAATCGAGCATCATTCTTTTCATTAGCAGCTTTCCCTTGGCGGTTTCGGCACACCCGTTTGCGCCTGACCAGAGAATTAGTTGCCAGGGAAGGCCTACATAAACTAAAAAAGTGTGTTTAAGGCCCCAGAGCTCCCATGTACGGTAATGGCTGCGCCCGAGGGGTGCGGAATCAATCGAAATGAAGGCTAGCGCTTTTCTAGGGAAGCGTTCCATGAACGCCTGAGATATATAGCCTCCCATGGATTGGCCCACTAATACTGGATTGCTGATACTCTCCGATTCCAGGAGGTTGTTGAGCCATTCTGCAAGTTGCCCAATGGTCCAGGTGGTATCAAACGGTCGGGACTTCCCGTGTGATGGCGGATCCCATACAAGCAGGTTGGCCTTTCCTTTAAAGTGCTCTAGCTGGTCTTTGAACAGGTGGTGATTGGCGGTAAGGCCCGGGAGGAAAACAAGCCATGGTTTCGATGGGATTTTGGAAGCGTTGATCCAATAGGTTATAAATCCCTGCTCGGTGGGATAATTTTTTTGAATCATGATGCCGTCTTTGGAAGGGCTATCGGTATTTGAATTATTGTATCCGGTTTGTCTAGCAACAACTTGTTGCTAGCTTCACCAGATGCAGGGTATTACAGTGAGCAATGCCAGATGGATTGATGAAAAGGGTGATAGCAATGAAGCTTAATGAAACGATATCAAAAGCAAGAAAACGCAAAGGACTCACTCAAGAACAGCTTGCGCAAAAGCTCTATGTGACACGCCAGGCAGTTTCACGATGGGAGCGCGGCGAGGTTGTTCCTGGAATCGATATGCTGAAGCTTATCGCTATAACTCTCGAAGAGCCTATTGTCCACTTACTTGACATGCCGGAACATTATTGCGAAAGCTGTGGCATGATGCTTTCGCCTGATGAGTACGGTACCGATAGCGATGGCGCCAAAACCGATCATTATTGCAAATGGTGCTTTGAACAGGGGAAATATACCTATGAAACATCTATGGAAGCAATGATAGAGGATTGTGCGCCTCGCTTAGCGGAAAACACTGGTATGACAAACGATGAAGCTGTTTCCTTGATGGGTGCCGTGCTCCCTCATCTTCAGCGGTGGAGTGCATCCTTTGCGAACGGAACTCGAAACTAAGCCATCTAAATAATTCTCCGTCTTGTTTGCGGAGCAGGGGAGCTGCTTGATTGATATCATTGAGCGAGTCATTTTAAGAGGTGCTTATGTCTGAATTGATATCGCTCAATATGGGGAATTTAACCGCTGCAGTCGATCCTATGGGTGCGCAGCTGTGCAGCCTGAAGCTGAATCAAAACGAGTATTTGTGGCAAGGCAACCCAGCTTTCTGGTCGCGCCGTGCGCCAATTTTGTTTCCTATAGTAGGCTCGCTTCGCAATGGCAGGGCCGAATCTGCTCAAGGACCTTGTACTATGGGGCGCCATGGCATCGCTCGAAACTACGAGCATAGTATTGAGAGTAGGGACGAGTTTTCAGTAACATTCAAGTTGGCTAGCAATAAAGAAACGCTAGAGGCATATCCCTTTCGCTTCACATTGAAAACTACGTATTCACTGGTTAGCGAACGAACGCTGTCCCAGACGTTTTGTGTTGCGAATGACGGTTCTGCCCCAATGCCTTTCTGCATCGGAGGTCATCCAGCTTTCAACGTCCCTGTTCCTGGCGCGGTAGACGAATCGTTTGAGGATTATGTTCTGAAGTTCGAGAAGCCTTGGAGCTGTATGTTGCCGACAATCGGGGACGATGGCCTTATGCGTCGGGATGAGCTTCGTGAGTGCCCGGCGGGTGCTGACTTCGTTCAAATTGACCATCGTTGCTTTGATCATGACGCCTTGGTATTCTCCGATGTTCCTGAACGGAGGCTGACCTTGTTGGGCGCAAAGAGCAATCATGGGGTCCAGATCGATTTTCCTCGTTTTAAGTATTTGGGCGTCTGGTCAGCGGTCAATGATGCTCCCTTTGTTGCACTTGAACCTTGGACCGGTCATACAACCGCATGCGATGAAGGGGACGTTTTCGAGGAGAAGGGAGGAATGACTATCCTGCAGCCTGGCGAATCTGATACGCGCACGTTCAGCATTACCTTGCTTTAGATTCCCTCGCGTTTTCGTTTGGTGGCGGCTTTGATCTAAATTTGTTGGCTTGCGTCGGCTTTAGTTCTTAGCGGAGATGCCAAGTTGTCGCTTGGGTCGAAAGGGACGGATCAGGGCTATAATTCTCCTTGATTCGACTTTGCGAAGGAGGTGAGGCTGATGACAAGCAAACGCGCAAGGCATGTTTCCGGTAAAGGTGCGGTATGGCATATGTCCTCAGAGCAGGCTACGTTAGCGAAAATGCCTAAGTACAACGGCTACGCCTGCGGCTACGGTGCTCACGGCAACGCGAAATACCATCGCGCAAAATCGAAACGTGCTTGGAAAGCGCAGATGCAAAAAGAAGGAGCCTCTCGGGGCTCCTTCCTGATTGTGGGATATGTTCTGCGGGGAGTTTGCGACTTTAGTTGTCGCTCTTCCTCATATTGATATACTCGATAAGCTCACTTCGCTTGTGAATGTTCACCTTTTCATATATATGCCTGATATGAGTATTTACGGTATGGGGTGATATCACCAGTTTGCTTGCAATGTTCGAAGCGGTGTTTCCTCGAGCGATAAGCCTTAGGATTTCGCCTTCGCGTTCCGACAGTGCAAATTCGTCAATGATCTGATTGCAAACCACATCTACCTGTGCTGGGCTCGCTGGTGCGCTGATCAGGTTCACAATGTTTGATTCGCGTTTGCTCATAGGCACCTGTGCTATAGCAATAAGGCAAATAAAACCTAGGCAGGTATAGGTCGCTACATCGCTGGAAGCTAGCCCGGTCCTTTCGTAGAAAACTGCTAGTGCGTTTCCTGCTGCTATGCCCATACGCGCACAGCCGATCGAGAGCGCAAATGAAATGGTGGGCGGGAAGAAGCCTCGTTTAACTAGGATTCCGAAGTATACCAGCAGCGATATCTCAAGCACACAAGAAATAACTAGGCTCATCAAGAATGCCGGGGTGCTGAACATTCCGTCTGCTATAAAAAGGCAGAAAGCGAGAATGGTGAGTACCAAGAACCACGGGAACATCTTGAAGATACCGTACTGCTGTTTGAGGTAGTTTGTCGCTGCTGAGGCGACAAAGAAGCAGGCACCCATAGTTATTACGCCTACAACAAAGGAGCTTTGTTCCAAGGGGAGATTTTCCCAGGGGATGATTGCTGCCAAGTAATAGCAGGCGGCACCGACCAAGAAACCAATGAAGCAAATTACAATTGCATTGCTTAGTGCTGGCTTCGTGGTGCTTTTTGGCAGCAAAACGGGAAAATCGCGTGTTTCTTGCTTTTCCTCGTATACGAGCAGCATTCCCGAAACAACCACAAGAGCTGCAGTGAACATGGGAACCAAGACGGTAGGCAAAGCAAGGCCAATTAAAACCAAAACGAAAAGCGTGCCACTGAAAACCATGCCGATATGCGGCATGGAAAACTGCGCGTGCATTCGCGTTAAGCACTCGCCCCACAAGATGAGCATCAAGCCCTCAAGGCCTCCTGCGACGCAGGCAAGAACATACATCGATAAATTGGTTGGAAGAAAACCCGGCAAGTACTGCAAGGTAACTGAGCAAAGAGCTAAGCCTACTGGAATGCCGTATGCAAGGTTCTTGTTGTCGGAGAGGTGCGTCCCTCTCTTTATTGCGAAAGCGGTAAAGAGCATGGTGATCGATCCTGCCAGCAGGTTAACAAGCCATGCTTCGGTTACCTGATCATTTAGAAGCTCTGTGCCGAAAAATGAATCCGGAATGAACCAAAGAATGTAGTGGTACGTGAGCAGGAATGAGATTCCGAGGTACTTAAACGATGTGTTTGTGAGCACCTTACGTACGTAATCTTTGGTGTTCTGGCCTTCTTGAGTCACCTTTTTGTCGATTTGTTTATCGTGTTCTTGAATTGAGCCTTCAAGGTCCGTTTTGGATGTTGCCATGGTCCCTCCATAACCTTCTGAATTAATAACCCCATATCAGACGGTTGTTCCATCCTATTAGACTGTCCCTCACTAGGTATCACTAGTTTATAGGTAATTGGCATTTTCATTCACAGTAGATATCACTATTTCCTCTGCAGCTTGGCAATCATGTCACTTTTGCGATGAACGTGTTCATATTTTTTCCAATAATCCAGGTATCGGCAATCACGAAAGAAGAAATGCCGAAGAGCTTCGTCCAACAGAGACATGGGGATGGATCTGACGAGGCTTTCCATTGGAGTTATTGCAAGGAGAAAGGAACCGCAATGGCAATTATGGCTAAAAGCATGGGCGAGGTGACATACAAAGACATCTCATCCCTGCATAAGTGGGCACTGTTAATTCTGATCTCGATGGGATCGTCTATTATCTATGCGCCTATGTATCTTAAGAACGTTTTCTACGATCCGCTGATGCAGGCTCTCGGATGCACTAACGCGGACCTTGGCATGATGGTTTCCGCATACGGCTTGGCCGCAATGATTTGTTACTTGCCTTCCGGCATCATTGCAGACAAGGTTCGCATGCGTACCTTGGCAACTGTAGGCTTCCTTGCAACTGCCGTACTCGTATTCGTTTATGCAACGCTTCCTTCTGTAGGTGTTTGCTTGGCACTCTTCGTTGCAATGGGCGTTACCTCCATTCTTATTTGGTGGGGCACTCGATTCAAGGTTGTTCGTCTGTGCTGCGAAGAAGAAGAGTATGCATCCAAGATCGGTATTAGCTACTCTATTTATGGCGTAACCGGTCTTGTTATTGGCCTTATCAACGCTGCTATCATCGCTGCTCTTTCCAACACCCTCGGCGTTGCTGCAGGTGTTCAGGTTATGATCATCTTCCTCGGCGTTATTATCGCTATCCTGGGCGTTCTGTCCTTTTTCCTCATTCCCGATTTCAAGGGCGAGATCAACAAGGATGCTAAGCTCTTCAGCCTCTCTGAGGCAATCGAAGCTTTCAAGCATCCTGGCGTTATCTGGGCATGCATCGCTTACTTCTGCGTATACGCTGTATACCAGGGCGCAACCTACACCACGCCTTACCTCACCCAGTGCTTCGGCGCTGACGGCAACCTCGTTAACGTTGTAGGTCTTATCCGCACCTATGGTATTGGCCTTCTCGCTGGCCCGGTAGTTGGCTTCATCGCTACGAAGATCAAGAGCCCCTCTAAGACCATCATCGGCACCTTCATTCTCTCGATAGCAGTACTTATCGGTTTCATCATGTTCCCGCAGTCCACCGAAGGCGCACTCGTTGCATCCGCTCTGGTTGTTCTCTTCGGCTTCACCACCTACGGTGCATTCTCTATCGGCTCTTCTCCTCTGTCCGAGGTAAAGATTCCGATGCGAATCTTCGGTACCGCAGCTGGCCTGCTCTCCGTTGTTGGCTTCATGCCTGACGTATTCATTCACACCTGGTACGGCTCCATGATCGATGCTCAGGGCACCGCTGCTTACACCGGCATCTTCACCATCGAGATCGTTCTCGCGGTAATCGGTGCATTCTGCCTGTTCATGCTTCTCCGCACGGTTAAGAAGCACTTCGGCACCACCGAAGCTACCGAGGCTGAGGAAACTGCCGAATAGCGGTAAGTAGTTACAACTCATCGGCCCGGGCAGTAATGCCCGGGCGCTAAGAAGGGAAGTACCATGAACAAGCTTGACGTTCTTAACCTGATCAGCCCGCAGATGAAAGCGGTGCTGGAAGTGGAGGACAGCCTTGCTGGCGACGCTAACGACACCAGCGTGGGCTTCGAGCAGATGCGCGCGAATTATATTGAGGGTCGTAAGTTCTGGGTTGCTGGCGGTCCCGAAATGGTTGCTAAGCTCGACTCGGAGATTGATGGCCCCAACGGCGCAATTCCCGTTCGCTTCTACTATCCCACCGAGGAATCTTACAAGGGGCGTACCGATGGTACGACGAAGACCCCGACCATCGTATACGTACACGGTGGCGGGTGGGTTTTGGGCAACCTTGAAACGCACGATCGTATCTGTCGTGTACTTGCCGAAAAGAGCGAGGCAATCGTGGTGGCAGTTGATTATCGCCTGTCTCCCGAAGCTAAGTTCCCCTCGGCTGTCCATGAAGTTGCTGCAGTAGCAAAGCATCTTCATGAAAATGCCGATCAGTACGGTATCGACGCTGATCGCATGGGTATGGCTGGCGACTCCGGTGGAGCACACCTGAATCTTGCCGCAACCCTTTACCTTCGCCAGGAAGTGGGCGATGCCTCCTATATCAAGGCACTGCTTCTTTACTACGGCTGCTACGGTTTGACCGATTCCGCATCTCGACGACTTCTCGGTGGTGCTTGGGACGGCCTGACTGAAGAGGATTGGAAATTCTATATCGGCAATTACGCTGAAGACCCTGTGGCAATTCTGAACGAGCCGTATTGCAACCTCTTCCTCAATGATCTGTCTCGCGACATGCCTGCGTGCTACATCGCAGCAGCTGAGTACGATCCCCTGAAGGATGACTCAGCAACTCTCGCAGCAATTTTCGAGCAGTACGGAACTCCTTGCAAGTACGAGGTGTTCGAAGGCACCATCCACGCATTCCTTCACTACACGCGAGTGCTCGATGATGCAAATGATGCTCTTGAACATGGCGCCAGCTTCTTCCGTGAAGTATGCGGCATGGGTTTAAGGGGTATCAACTAGCGAATTATCCCAGCGCTGCGAGCGACGGGGGTTCGAAATAGCTTTTGCAAGCCCGGGAGAGGAACCACGATGGCTTGCAGGGGCAAAACAAAAATTTGACGGCACGGGCCGTCGGAAAAGGAGGACACAATGGATTTCAAGTTGAGTGATGACCAGGAACTCATCGTTCAGGCCTACAAGGACTACATGGAGAGTGAGCCTTGGGACCAGTACTTCCTGGAGTGCGACGAAAAGCATGAGTACCCGCTTCGCTGGGTTAAGGGTCTGTGCGATCTCGGCTTCGATCAGATCATGCTTCCCGAGAGCCATGGCGGTGCCGGCCTTGAGCAGCCTCTCGTAACCCTGATGGCTGTTTACGAGGTTCTTGGTCAGTACGGTGGACCTACCTACGTTCTGTATCAGCTTCCTGGTTTCGAGACCATCATTCGCGAGGGCACTCAGGAGCAGATCGATGCTGTAATGGCATACCTCGGCACCGGTGAGCAGATCTGGAACTCCGCTTGCACCGAGCCTGGCGCTGGCTCTGACGTTTCTAGCCTGACCACCAACTACAAGCGTCGCGACGGCAAGATCTACCTGAACGGCACCAAGACCTTCATCACCTCTTCCAAGGGCGTTAAGTGGCTGGTAATCATGGCCAAGAACGCCGACGATCCTTCCGTATTCACCGAGTTCATGGTTGACATGACTAAGCCCGGTGTTGAGCTTGGCCCTCTGAACAAGCTTGGTCTTCGCATGGACAGCTGCTGCGAGGTTTACCTCAACGACGTTGAGCTCGAAGAGTCTGACATCTTCGGCAAGGAAGGCAACGGCTTCAACCGCGGCATCGGCGACTTCAACTTCGAGCGTTGGCTGGTAGGCGCTTGCGACTACGGTACGGCAATCTGTGCTTACGAGGATGCACTCAAGCATGCTAACACCCGTGAGGCATTCGGCAAGACCATCGGTCGCTTCCAGCTCAACCAGCTCAAGATCGCTGAAATGACGATCAAGCTCGACGCCATGAAGAACATGCTTTACGAAACCGCATGGAAGGCTGACATGAACGGTGGCAACCTCGACGCAGGTGAAGCCGCAATGTGCAAGTACTTCTGCGCAAATGCTTCTTTCGAGGTCGTAGACGACGCTATGCAGATCATGGGCGGCATCGCAGTTGCTTCCGAGCATCGCATCAACCGCATCTGGCGCGACCTTCGCGTTGATCGCATCTCCGGCGGTACCGACGAGATGATGATTCTCACCACCGCTAAGAACGCTCTGAAGAAGTATCGTCAGTAGCTTTCTCTCTCAGCACCGCGAGGGGATCGCGGAGTTGTGACGGATTTTCTGCTAAGAGGGGCCCCTCTGGGGCCCCGCATCAAGGAGGAAAAATATTATGGCAATGCCAACTGAAAAACCATCATTCGGTACACTCGACGGCGTTAAGGTCGTTTACGCAGCAGTAGAACTCGCTTGCCCCAAGGCTTGCGATCTTATGGCTGACTGGGGTGCTGACGTTACCTGGCTCGAGAACACTGGCGCAGGTGACACCATCCGCGACACCGCCTACATCAAGCAGGCTGAACGCCGTAATCAGCGTTCTGTTGCTCTCAACTACTTCTCTGAAGAGGGTAAGGAAATCTTCTTTAAGATGATCAAGGATGCCGATATCTTCCTCGAGGCATCTAAGGGCGGCACCTGGGCACGCAAGGGGATCACTGACGAGGTTCTTTGGGCCATCAATCCTAAGCTCGTTATCGTTCACATCTCCGGCTTTGGCCAGGAGGGTGATCCTAAGATGGTTAAGCGCGCTGCTTACGACCTGACGGTAATGGCTTACTCTGGTCTTATCATGCAGAACGGCACCGAGGAGCAGCCCATGCTTCCTGGACCTTACATGGGCGACTACCTGAACACCCTGATGATCGCTGCATCCACCCTGTCTGCTCTGTATCGTGCAGAGAAGACTGGCAAGGGCGAGTCTATCGATCTTGCCATGTACGAGACCTTGCTGTCTATCGGTCAGTACTACCTCGTTGACTACCTCAACGCAGGCATTAAGTGGCCTCGTCCTGGCGCTCGTAACCAGAACCTCTGCGGCATCGGCGAGTTCCAGTGCAAGGATGGCTTCCTGGGCGTATGCCTCTACGGCGTAGACCAGAACAAGCACTTCCTGGAGACCATCGGTCTTGGTCACCTGTGGGGTACCGAGGATATCCCCGAGGATACCTCCGGTCTGTGGCTGTCCAATCCTCATGCCGATGAGATCCAGAAGGCATTTGAGGACTACTGCCTCGAGCATTCCAAGTACGAGATCGAAGAGGATTTCGCTGCTCATCGCATTGCTGCTCAGGTTGTTCTTGATATGGAAGACCTGGTTAAGGAAGAGCATCTTGCTCTGCGCAACACGTGGGTTGACTGGAAGACCGTCGATGGCGATACCTTCCATGGCTTGGGCGTATTCCCCAAGTTCAAGAACAACCCCGGTGAGATCTGGCGTCCCATGCCTCACCAGGGCGGCGACACCGTCGACGTACTCACCAAGCTTGGTTACACCGAGGATCAGATCAATGAGCTCCTCGAAGCCGGTGTGGTAAAAGCCAGCTAAGCATTTTTTCTAATAGCCGCCAATTTGACCTTCTTCCCCCTCCCTTATTGGTTGGCTCGTTATTCCTGTGCCCCTCCTGGGTTATCCCAGGAGGGGTGAATGAGAGGGGTTGCGTTTCTCCGTGAAAGGGCGGACGGGTTACTGGGAGTTGTCCGTCCTTTCGTTGAGAAATGTTAAACGGCATGGGGGTGTCGTAAAAGTACGAAAGGCCAAAGGTCTTCGTTATATAAAGGGGGATGAACAAGATGACCGATATCGTGGGAAATGAAACACTTCGCAGCTTATGGGAAACCATGGCTGATCGATGCGCTAACCGCGACTTTATGGTTTTTGAGAATCGTGTAGGTAGTGTTTTTGAATACACCTACGCTCAGTTCGACGAAGACGTTAACCGAATTGCCAACGTTTTCCTTTCCCTTGATGTGCAAAAGGGCGATTTTGTGGCCCTACATTTACATAGCTCTCCAGAGTTTTTGATGTGCTTGTTTGGCCTTGCGAAAATCGGCGCTGTCGCTGTTCCTGTGAATGAACAGTATCTTGCGGATGAGACCGAATACATCCTTGACACTGCTCAGGTCACATGTGCAGTTGTTGAGCCTTTGTATCTTGCTACCTACCAAGAGCTCGTACAACGTGGGCGTAGGTTCGAGAAGGGCATTCTTGTTGCCCGCGCAGGTCAGGATTCGCCAGTATGCGACATCGAATATCCTTCAATGTTCTGCCGTTCTAGGCAGCAGCCTCAGGAGGAACAGGCGTTTTACGATTTTTGGAGCATGCGTTGTGCTGAGCCGCCAGTATTGCGTGAAAAGCGTCCGCTCAACTCCTCTGATCCTGCTCAGATTATCTTTACGTCTGGCACCACTTCGCGTCCGAAGGGCGTTGTGGTCACCCATGCGAACATGATCTTCTCTGGCCTGTATGGCGACTGGGAAGTTTCCCTTCGCGGCTCTGATCGCGTTCTTTCAACCATGCCGGCGTGCCATTCCAACTTCCAGCTTGCCGCACTTATGCCCGTTGTTACCGCTGGAGCGACGATTATCATCGTTGAAAAGTTCTCAGCTCATCGCTTCTGGAAGCAGGTAAGGCATTATCGTGCCACGGTAATCCAGCTTGTTGCCATGATGCTTCGTACGGTAATGCTTCAGGAGGTTGACCCTGAAGAAAAGAACCATTGTGTACGCGAGGCGTTGTACTTCATCAGCGTTTCTGATGAAGAGAAGGAAGCCTTTGAGGAGCGTTTTAACGTTAAGATCATGAATACCTATGGGTCTACCGAAAGTATTGGCTGGGTATTGACCGATCCTCCTGTTGGTAAGCGCATGTGGCCTTCTGTTGGCCGTGCTGGCTTGAGCTATGAGGTTCGTATCGCCGACAAGAACGACAATGAGCTTCCGCACGGTGAGACGGGCGAGATTCAGGTTAAGGGCGTTCGAGGGAGGACCTTGATGCTCGAATATCTGAACAACCCTAAGGCAACGGAAGAAACTTTTAGTGCTGATGGTTGGCTGAAAACGGGCGATCAGGGTTACCAGGATGATAATGGCTGGTTCTACTTCGTTGATCGAAAGTCGAACATGGTAAAGCGTGCCGGAGAGAATATCTCGACTAGTGAAATCGAGAAGATTCTCGAAGAGCATCCTTTGTGCGCAGAAGCTGCGGTAATTGGTGTCGAAGACCCTATTCGCGACATGGCGCTTAAGGCATTCGTTCTTCCTGTAAAGGGTGCAGAACTGACCCCTGAAGAGGTTGAGGAGTATTGCCGAGAACATATGGCATCGTTTAAGGTACCGTCATTTTTTGAGATCGTTTCTGAGTTTCCTCGAACATGCAGCATGAAAATCGAGAAGAAGCTTCTGAACTAGCTCGTTTTCAACGGGGCAAGAGGGGAGGAGGAGCACATGATCTGCTCCTCCTTATCATATGGTGAGGCATTGCCTCGCGATGAGGAGAGCGGCGCGTGGGATTGTGCAGCGTCGCGCAGAGGGTTGATAATAAATGAGCGCATCAAGTAATAACCAATCTGTAGCGGAAAGACCTCCTACCGCTTCTATAGGAAATAGTCTGGGGGATACTGCAAGAAAGGCCAAGAGCGCCGCTAAGCGAACGGCAAAACGCACCATCGACGAGGTGTCAATGACGCCGTTCCTTCGTAAGATCGTTTTCTTTTCAAGCGGCGGATCGTTTCTAGACGGTTATGTGCTTGCGCTGATTGGTGTTGCGCTGACGCAGATTACTCCTCTGTTTGATCTTACCGAGACATGGAGCGCATTGATTGGTGCTTCGGTGTTTTTGGGTATTTTGATCGGCACCGTTGTTGGTGGTTATCTTACCGACCTTATTGGGCGCCGCGTTATGTTCATCATCGACTTAATTGCTATTGCGGCGTTCTCCATCTTCTCGGTTTTAGCTGCCGATCCTTTGAGTTTGGTAATTGCGCGTTTCTTCATCGGCGTGTTTGTAGGGGCGGATTATCCTATTGCGACGTCGATGATCGCCGAGTTTACCCCCACGCATCATCGTTCCATTTCAATGGGCATGGTTTCAGCTGCCTGGTATCTAGGTGCTACTGCGGCAGCGTTTGTTGGGTATGCGCTCTACGCATATGACGATGGTTGGCGTTGGATGCTCGGTAGTGCCGTTATTCCTTGTGTAATTCTGCTTGTTGGCCGCCACAACATCCCCGAAAGTCCTATGTGGCTCAATCAGCATGGTCGTTCTGAAGAAGCAAATGCTATTGTTGCGCGTGTTTACGGCGAAGACGTTGTCTTGGAATATGAGGAGCCCAGTGCAAAGGTGCCGATCATGGTGCTGTTCCGCGGTGGTTATGGAAAACGTATCGTGTTCTTGGGCATCTTGACCCTTTGCCAAGTTGTTCCTATGTACGCAATTTATACGTTTGGTCCCCAGATAATGACCGAGTTTGGATTGGGCGCTGGTCAGGAAGCTATTCTTGGTGAAAGCGCTGTAAGCCTATTCTTCCTTGTGGGCACATTCCCGGCCATGTTCTGGCTCAACTCTCTGGGAAGACGAAGGCTCTTGATTGTTTCTCTCGCCCTTATGACTATCGGAATGATGATTTTGGGTTTATTCCCAACTGCTCCTGCTCTCGTTATTATTGCTGCTTTTGGCCTGTACGCCTTCTTCAGCGGTGGTCCAGGAATCCTTCAATGGCTCTATCCCAATGAATTGTTTCCGACCTCGGTTCGCGCATCGGCTGTAGGTGTTTCAATTGCCATCTCGCGACTTGGAACTATTGCGGCAACGTATAGTTTGCCAATAATGCTTAGCTCTTTTGGCGTTGGACCTACTATGTTGTCTGCTTCGGGTCTGCTTCTGCTTGGTTTGGTGCTTTCGATTTTCATGGCACCCGAAACGAAAGGAAAATCGCTTACTGAAGCGAGTAAGCTGTAGGCACTCGAAATCTATCGCGCTCTTTCGTTGGCCACAATGCCAACGTGAAGCCCATCTGGATTCTGAAGATCCAGATGGGCTTTTGTTTATGCAATCATAGATACAATCGTGGGTGTTGGTTTCAGATGGCGAAGAGAGGGTAACTTGATGCCTGGGAAAGCGTTGTGAGTCATCGCGTCGCTTCGATATGGTCTCTGCCGCAGGCCCAGATGAGCCTGCGGCATTGTTTTTGGTATAGCGGATTGTATGGGGATGTCGCAATAACGGATCAATGGATTCCGCAAATGCAGCTAACCGCTGCTTTCTGCTGGGATGATCTGCATTAATACGACGACGACATAATCAATGTAGCCGAGGATAAAGGCTTATGGTGTCGTGTCTGCTTTAAAAGGCCTTAGATGAATTCATCTAAGGCCTTTTGCCCCTTGCAGACCCTTGAATAGCTGCTTTCCGTTTGGGGGTGTGACGCTTAATGCTAAGCGTCGATTCGACCCGGACGGTTTTCGGGTTCTTGAATATAGAGCTATGGATAATTGTCGGAATCTTGCATCAAAGGAAAACGGTGTCGCCTTGGAGTATGCCGCAATCAAAAATGGTCTGGCCCTTGTCCGAAGCGTCCTCTGTTGCTGTTGGGCAAACAGGAATTTGTATTGCGGTTTGGCTATCAAGAATGAATCAAAGGGGATTGATTGCCGTGATGGGCCTGTTGAGGTTCGTGGAGCGGATCAAAAGGATCCATTTTAGGCAATAAGAAAGGCGCCCATTACGAGCGCCTTTCTTGTAGGAGGGTATATGTAGGGTGATTAGGAAGGGTTTTTTAAGAAGGGTTATTTTTGATTAGGAAGGGTGTTTTTGGAAGGAGTAGGGGATGATTAGCGGCCAACCCACTTGGGCTCGCGCTTTTCTACGAATGCGGCAGGGCCTTCGATGCCGTCTTCGGTCTTCTCGAGGAAGCGATATGCCGCGTCGCAGTAACGCATTGCATCTTCTTCGCACATCTGATCAGATGCATGTACCAAGTACTTGGTCCACTTCAGAGCGAGAGGAGCGTTCTTCAGGCACTGCTCGGCGAGCTCGATAGCCTTGTCCATAACCTCTTCAGCGGGAACAACATAGTTGATCAAGCCAAGCTTCTGAGCTTCGTCGGCCTTGATCTTCTTGCCGGTGAGCAGGAGCTCCATGCAGTCCTTGCGGTTAATGTCGCGAGCGAGGCGAACGATACCGCCGGTAGATGCGATGATGCCCAGACCAACCTCGGTGCAACCGAACTTAGCGCGCTCAGAAGCAACAACCATGTCGCAGGAAAGAGCGATTTCCATGCCGCCACCAGCTGCGGAGCCGTTGCAAGCTGCAATAACGGGCTTGGAGCAGGTGCGAGCAGTAAGACCGCCAAAGCCATGCTCGGTTACAGTCTGGCATTCGCCGCCTTCGGAGAGCTCGGAGAGATCCTCGCCAGCACAGAATACCTTGCCAGTGCCGGTAACGATGATTGCGCGAACAGCCGGATCGGTTTCGGCGTTGTTCATGATGTTTTCCATGGCCTTGGAAGTCGCTCCGTTAAGCGCATTTGCCATATCGGGGCGATTGATGCGAATGATCAGCAAGCCGTCTTCGCGAAGTTCCGATACTACCGTATCAGTGCCATAGTAATCAGCCATTGTGTCCTCCTTTGTTGTGTGGCTGTGACGTAAGGCCGATCCCCGCTTATTTAAAAGCTCTAAACCTCACGCCGGTGATTCGATAATAGATATGAACACGTTCTAGAGCATCACCAGGGTTCTATGAGCTTTATGTTACGCATAATCAGATCCATCATTATTTTTTAAGTAGTGGGTCTGATTAGGGGTTTTGATTTGATTCGAAGCGATTCGGACACATAAATCGAAGCGGGCACCCGTTTTGCATTAGCTTCGCCATTATTGCAATCGGGGAAGCCATATCTTGTGGCTCATACGTTGGGGCGGTATGGCGGTAGGTATTGTTTCTTTGGTGGCTATCGCGTTGAATCGACACCATATTGCTTGTTCGGCGTTATTCGGTTTGCCTAAGATGTTTCGTCTGTATGTCTGCAATGCCCTGATTCTATGTTGCGATTGCTCGAAGAAGAGTAGATGGGTGAGGACTACTTGCGCTCATCGACTTTCCTATCTTGCCGCTTTGGAATTATCTACCTCGGCATGGGTTGTTGTTGCGATATACGCAAAGAAGGCAGCCGTAATGGCTGCCTTCTTTGTTGGGGAGTTTTCCTCTAGGTTGAGGCTATTTCGTGAAGCTTTTGGTTGAGATTATTCTGCTTTAGCGCTTTCTTCTGGCTGTTGCTGTTTTAGCTCGAACTTCTTGCCGCGAGTGCGTGCGCACATTGACACGCCGCCTCCCAAGGCGATAAGCGCAATTACATTAGGCAGAACCATCAACTGATTAAACATGTCGGCGAGTTCCCACACCAGGTCGTTGGAGAGGATGCAGCCCACGAAGATGAAGCACAGGGCAATAACGCTAAACACTGGCACGGCTTTTTTGCCGAACAGATAGTTAACATTGATCTTTGCGAACAGATTCCAACTCAGGATAGTGGAGAATGCGAAGAACAAGAGGCAAATTGCGACGAATACGTTGCCGCCAGTTTCGCCGAACAGGCTGCCGAATGCGATCTGAGCCATATTTGTTTTATCGATGCCGTCGTAAATACCCTGGGCAAGTGCGCCGTCGCCGGTGTACAGAACGGTGATAACTACCAGAGCGGTGATGGTAACAACAACAAACGTGTCGACGAATACCGCAATGAGTGCCAAAACTCCCTGTTCGTGGGGGTTCTTCACATTTGCCATAGCGTGTGCGTGAGGGGTGGAGCCCATGCCTGCTTCGTTGGAGAAGAGGCCACGCTTAGCGCCCTGCGAAAGAGCAGCGATGATGCCGAAGGTAACGCCGCCAAGTTCCGCATTGGGATTAAAGGCGAATTCGAAAATGAGGAAAAATGCGTCGCCTACGTGAGAAGCGTTTGCGATGAGAACCGCGATACCGCCGATCAGGTACACGATAGCCATAAAAGGTACTACTTTTTCGGTTACCGCTGCCAGGCGGGACAAGCCGCCCAGGAAGATGAAGCCAGCGAACACTACGATGATAATGCCCATCAGCCAAGTGGGGATGCCGAATGCGGTGTTCATCGTGGATGCAATGGAGTTCGACTGAACCATGCAGCCCATGAAGCCCAATGCCAAGATGATGGCGACTGCAAAGAATCCAGCTAGGAAGGTGCCGAATTTGCCGTGGAATGCGGTTTTAATGTAATAAACTGGACCGCCATGTACCGTGCCGTCTGCGTCAACTTTGCGCGTCTTCTGAGCCAATACTGCTTCTGCGTAGTTGGTTGCCATACCCAGGAATGCGATGAGCCACATCCAGAAGATAGCGCCTGGTCCACCAATGAGAATTGCGCCGCAAGCACCAACAATGTTGCCAGTGCCAACCTGTGCTGCAATTGCAGTTGCGACGGCCTGGAATGAGCTCATGCCGCTCTCGTGCTTTTCGCCGTTCAGGTTGAATCCACCAAACAGTCGCTTGATGCCTTCGCCAAAGCAGCGAACCTGCACAAAACGGGTGCGAATAGTGAAAAACAGGCCTGCGCCAATAAGCAGGACAATCAATACGTAGTTCGACAGATACGAGTTGATGGTTTGGACGATTAACAGCAATTCATCCACGTTGGGTAACCTCCTAGGGTTCTTGTTTAGGAAAACCCTAGGGAAACCTTGAATAAGATAAGGGGCGGATTGAAACCCGTCTCTGTCCTTTTGCCTGAGAGATTCAGCTTCAAAGCCGCTCCGCTGATTGGGAGCGTTTGGCTTGAAGCCTTGCACCGTCGGCACTCATTTAAGAGATTCTCCAGAGTTTTCTCCACTTTCGGTTTCGCGTTTGATTCCAAAAGCTTCACGGAAATATGTTGTGGGGTGATTATGCGCGTCTTGTTTCGTGTGCGCAATAACTTTTTTACGAAATAGCGACAAAAGAGTAACAAGCTCCGTTTGAACCTGTTTTTTACTCGGTGAAAGGCATCAAACCCTTAGATTTGTTTCAGGTGTGTTTCGTTAATTTAGCGCAAATTCAGATTCTTTTTGCTGTCGGGTGCTGTCGATGGCAAAACTTCGCGTGCTGCCATGAATGTTGTTTTATACGATCCAGAATCCAAGACAGCCGCAGGCAATGCCTAGCAAAGCACCCGCTGCAACATCGCGGGGAAAATGCACGCCAGCAAGTACGCGTACCACTGCAAGACAGACCCCTAACGCCAAGATCAGCCATCCAACTAGGGGCAGAGGACATGCTGCCAAGAAGGTTACACCGATTACGAAAATGGAAAACGCATGTCTGCTGGGAAACGATTTACCTTTGGTGTCTTTCGCGATTACTGGTGGAAGGGCGAACACTTCGTAGGGGCGTGGGGCGTTGAGCAGGGCGCGTAATAGACTAACCGCGATGAAGCTTACCGCGGGAACGAGAATCGCCTTTGAAAGCAGAGGGTCGATTCGTCCTTCAAGCAATGTTGCTGCTCCGTTGTGAAATACGAGCCACAGAAGAAAACACGGGTAGGCGAGATAGATTGCGTAGGTGATGATTTTATTGGTGGTAATGACGATTTTCGCCTGCGTAGGGTGGCTATGCAGGAATCCCGTCATTTTCTTGTAGGTTTCTTTATTCATGGTAAACATTGTACGTGATGGGCTGATTAGTCGGGACGCTCCTTGCGGCTTGCCTGCTATATATCGCCTATGAGGTTTTGGCTATTTGGCTGCTTTGTATGTCGTTGCAACGATACGAAATGATCGGAGGCTATGTTGCCAGATTCGCTTTGCACCTTGCTCGATAAGCTCGAATGCGAACACGCACTTTCGCGTGATGAATGGGAGCGCCTGATTTCGGATCGCACTCCAGACCTTGCGGAAGATATGAAATCTCGCGCTTGCGCATTGAGAGACGAGCGCTATGGCAAAAGGGTATTCAAGCGCGGTTTGATCGAATTCACTAATTACTGCAAAAACGATTGTCTTTATTGCGGTATCCGAAGAAGCAACAAGTGCGTGAATCGTTATCGCCTTTCCGGAGAAGAGATTCTTCAATGTTGCGAACAGGGCTACGATTTAGGTTTTCGCACGTTTGTACTTCAAGGCGGAGAGGATCCGTATTACGATGATGCCCGCATGGTCTCTATTGTCTCTTCTATCCGCGAAGCATATCCGGGATGCGCAATAACGCTTTCTATTGGAGAGCGCTCCGAGGAGTCGTATCGTGCGCTTCGCGCTGCTGGAGCCGATCGATATCTACTGCGCCACGAAACTGCAGATCCCCATCATTACGATCTGCTACATCCGAATGAGATGAGCCTCACTTCCCGCAAGAAATGCCTCATGGTTTTACGCTCCCTCGGTTATCAGGTGGGTAGCGGTTTTATGGTAGGATCGCCGGGCCAAACCGCTCGCTGCCTTGCCGAAGACATGGTGTTTCTGCAAGAGCTCCAGCCTCACATGATTGGTATTGGCCCTTTCGTGCCGCACAAAGACACACCCTTTGCTCGCGAATCTCAAGGCACGCTTGAGCTTACGTTGTTTATGCTTTCAGCGCTGCGTTTGGCACTTCCCGATGCTCTTATTCCTGCCACTACCGCATTGGGGACCATTGCTTCAGATGGTAGGGAGCAGGGAATCCTGGCCGGTGCCAATGTTGTGATGCCTAACCTTTCGCCAGTTGCGCATCGTAAAGATTACAGTCTCTACGATAACAAGATCTGTACTGGTGAAGAGGCCGCCGAATGCCGTTGGTGCCTTGACATGAGGATGGATCGAATTGGGTACCGAATCGTAGAAGACCGCGGCGACTCCCTGGTGAAATAAAAGAACGGGTGAGCTCATTCCTCTAGCTTGGCTACGGCGCAGTCTATGAAGTGACGCGTTGCTGGCGCACAGGTTTTCAGTGAAGAGGCGGCAATACCGAAAAGGATGGACTCTGGTGGTTCAATGGGTACAAGGGCCAGGTCAAAACCGTATTTTTTAACAGCAAGGCTGTTGATTATGGTCATTCCCATTCCTGCTTCGATCATTCCCAGGGTTGCTACGGTTTCGATTGTTTCGTAAGCGATATTTGGACTGAGACCGTGTCGTGAAAGTATTCGCGTGGTGTCAATGTCTTGGCCTTTGCCTGGCATGATAAATGCCTCGTTGATACATTCTTCGATTGGGTAGTTTTCTTCCGATGCGAATGGGTGGTCCAGGGGTAGCGCTGCGACCATTGGATCTCGTGCGAGGGGGATCCAATCGTAGGTAAGTGAGGGTTCATAGCTCATAAACCCAACATCGGCTTCTTTGGAATCGAGCCATTCTGTTATCTCCTGATGGATACCCTCCATGATGCGAACTTCGATGTTGGGATATCGTTCGTGAAACACTTTAATGACGCCCGGTAGCCAATGGGCGGCAACACTTGGGTAGGATCCGATCGTCACTTGGCCGATCGCCAGGCCTTTGATTTCGGAGCTCACTTGAAGAAGCCTCTCCTCTTCTTGGACCACCGCGCGTGCCGCGGGTAGGATGCGTGAGCCTTCGGATGTGGGCTGAACGCCGTGTGGATTGCGTTCAAGTACCGAAAAACCCAGATCGCGTTCGAGAGCGGTAATCAATTGACTCACTCCGGATGGAGTATAGTTGAGCGTTTTTGCCGCCTTGGAAAGGCTGCCCTGATCAGAGGCCTGAACGAAAGCGCGATAACGAGACGTGTCCATGAGTGCTTCTATCTTTTAGCATTACTTAACACACATATAATAGATTACTGTTTTACTAATTGGAAAGAGCGATATATAACAGTATCCATCGGGCAACAAGTTCCCTTTTTTTGCGAGATGATGAACCCCGCAGGTGAGTGTTGTCAGAATCGGGATAATCCCGAATCAGAGGGTACTGGGTAAGAGCTTTATCGTCTGGTCGTGTGTGCCCCGTCGCAAAGCGGCGGGGTTTCTTTTTGCCCGAACCAGCTTTGTGCTGGCTTTTGCGATTCGCGGTTTGGCATGTTTTGTTATGTGACAACAATCGAAAATCGTATAGCTCCAAAATGCAGCTTTCGAACGTTTCGCGAACTATGCGAAGAGTCGTTAGAGCGCCTGTAACCTTGCTATACTTACGAAGTTATCTGCGTTTCAACCTACATTAGTAAGGAAGTACTTCATGGATTGCCGCTCTCTGTATGACCTCTGGTGCGAAAAGGTTACCGACCCTGAGCTCCAGGCTGATTTGAAGGCAATGGACGAATCTGGTGATGAAGCAGTAATTGAAGATGCGTTCTATCGCACGCTGGAATTTGGTACGGCGGGCCTTCGCGGTGTTTTGGGGGCTGGCACCAATCGCATGAATGTCCATACTGTGGGTCAGGCTACTCAGGGTATTGCCGATTTTATCAATGGACAGGCGAACGATGGTGAGCCCGGTACTGTTGCCATCTGCTATGACTCCCGCATCAATTCTCAACTATTTGCCCACACCGCAGCAAGCGTTTTGGCTGCTAATGGCATCAAATCATATGTGTATCCGCGTCTTCAGCCCACGCCCGCGTTGTCATTCGCTACACGTTATTTGGGTTGTGCTATCGGCATTAACGTTACGGCAAGCCATAATCCCAGTAAATACAATGGCTACAAGGTTTACGGTCCTGATGGTTGCCAGATCGCCTCTGAGATCGCCGATGCAATCACGAAGGCAATAGAAGGTGTCGACATGTTTGACGACGTGCGCACTATGCCTTTCGAGGATGCTCAGGCTGCGGGTTTTGCAACATATATTCAAGAAGAAGTGCTTGATGCCTTTCTCGATGCCGTATATGACCAGCATGTAGAACAGGAACAGTCGGATTTGCGCGTGGTATACACGCCTTTGAATGGCACGGGCTTGGAGTGCGTAACGCGTATTTTGGAACGTATTGGTGTTACTGATATTCATGTGGTCGAAGAGCAGTCGAAGCCCGATGGCAATTTCCCGACGTGCCCTTATCCTAATCCTGAGATTCGTGAAGCTCTGGAGTGCGGTATTGCATTGTGTGAGCAAGTTCATCCCGATCTGCTTCTTGCGACCGATCCCGATGCAGACCGTGTTGGCATTGCGGTGAAAGATGGCGACGATTACCAGCTTCTTTCCGGCAATGAGGTAGGTGTGCTGCTTCTTGATTTTATTTGCCGCATGCGTAAGGAAAATGGAACGTTGCCCGAGCATCCTGTGGCGGTTACCACTATTGTATCTACGAGTCTGGTAGACCCTGTAGCCGCTAAATATGGCGTTGATATGCGTCGCGTGCTTACTGGGTTCAAGTATATTGGCGGCGTAATCGCCGATCTTGAGCAGCAGGACGAAAAAGAACGTTTCGTTTTCGGGTTCGAAGAAAGCTATGGCTATCTTGCTGGCACTCATGCACGTGATAAAGATGCCGTGGTTGCCTCTATGCTTATTTGCCAAATGGCACGTTATTACCGTACGTTGGGCAAGAACCTCTACCAGGCAATGCAGGATATCTATCGCGAGTTTGGCTTCCACCACAACCGAACCGTTTCTTATGCATTCGAGGGTTCTGCTGGTGCCGAGATCATGGCTTCTATCATGACCGGTTTCCGAAGCCAGCCACTTTCTGAAATTGCAGGGTATAAGGTTGAGCAGTTCCTCGATTACCAACAAGGTGTTGGCGGTTTGCCTTCTGCAAACGTGCTCGAATTTGATCTTGAAAAGGGCAACAAAGTTATTGTCCGCCCCAGCGGCACTGAGCCTAAAGTGAAGGTGTATCTGTTCACTGTTGGAGAAAGTGCATCTGAGGCGGAATGTCTCGCTGACGTTTTGTCTAGCGCAATGGCCGTTTTCATGAAATAGGGCTTGTCATGGCGAAGGAAAAAGAAACATACTCGCTGATTTCTGTTGATGTTGCATCTGAAGAAGAGGTTGTACGCGTTGATGCCCATGGCGTGTATCGAGGCATCTCTTCCGATCCCCAGGATGCTCCTTCCCAGCTAGATGGAAAGCCGCGACGGAGTGATTTGGCGTCTTCTTCCGAGGAAGGGTTTTCTTCGCTGAATGCTGTTGGCTCGGGTAAATCCGTTTCGTCCGATGGGGCTCTAAAGGAACCCGCTGAAACCGACAGCTATGACGGCCGCGATGATCTGGAGGGCCCTGTTCCCATGGCTGGGATGCAGCGCATTATCTTTGCGGTAGTGGTTGTGTGTTTGGTTGCCTTCATTGTTTATTTTGCTGTTATGCATGGTTAGCCCCAAGGAGGACTAGTGTTTGCAACCGATGAAACCCTCAAGGCCAAGAAGGGGATAGCTTGGCTAATTGCCTTGGCTGCGCTTATGGCCTTGATCGCAATTGGTTTAGCCGTTGCGTTTGCTATCAATTCCGCTTCGGAGCTACATAGCTTTGCGGCACAGAACGACAAAGAGGCTATAGAGGCGGCTTCAAGCAACAAGCCAACGGTCACCAACGCAACGACGCAGGTAATCAATTTAGTTGGCCTTATGAGTCTTTCAGCTGAAGATGCGGTTCAAAAAATTGGGCATGGTTCCGCAGTGCAGGACGAAGCCCCCATGAGTTCTGTAGGCTTCACGAACGAAGAGACTGTTGTACTCACCGACGAAAAGGGAGACGCTCTTTCTGGTACGCCTACCGTTACTTTGGGTTTTGATGGCAATGGGACGGTTGCTGCGGCATCGTATAGCGCCCCTACTTCATTGCTGGGATATGGCAATCTCTCTTTTTCCGATGCTGTTGAAGAATTTCATATCGTGGAAAACCTGCTTGGTAAGGTAGGGCTTTCGGGGGTGGAAGAGGGGAGCGTGACGCTGCCCGACCGCAAGGAATACTCATCGTATGGGCCTGACCGCAAAACGCTTACCAGCGAAACATACACCTTTAGCGGTTCCGCGCAGTCGGGAGATTTACCCTACTCTTGGACGGTAACGCTTACCTATGATTACGATGAGGCGAATTCCACTGGCAATTTGGCGAATACTGTCAAGAAGGTTGCCGTTTCTATTATGCGCGAATAGCATTACCTAAAGAATTTTTCTGTCTCTTAGTTGACGATTCCAGCCACAAGCTTTTTGCCGTGGCTGGTTTTGTTGTAGGGATAATTGTTAAGCCGCCGATGTCTCTCGGCGGCATTAATTGGCTATTTAATGCCGATATTAGCTGCCAGCTAATGAAATGCAATTCCAAGACTTTTATTGTTTTCGCAGTTAATCAAGCGCTTTGTGTAAGGCGCAAGAACCTGTGAAAGGAATGTGTATGAATAATCAAAATTGGAATCCGCAGCATCCTCAACCTGCTCAGCAGATGCCGCCAATTCCTCAATCGAAATCCGGGATGGCTATTGCCGGTTTCGTTCTTGGCATCATTGCACTGCTCACTTCGTTTTTACCAATCATTAACAACTTCTCATTTTTTCTTGCAATTCTTGGCATGATTTTCGGAATTGTTGGCATGGTTGGCATCATGAAAGGCAAGAAAAGCGGCAAGGGTCTTGCGATCGCCGCTATCGTGATTTGCGTTGTGTCGGGTGTGGTGGTGCTTGGAACGCAGAGTATGTACAGTGGCGCATTGGACAGTGCAACCTCTTCTGCAACTACCACTTCAACAAGTGCTTCTTCCGTTACAAACACCGAGTCGACGTCGGCGTCTGACTCTGCTTCCGGAACATCTTCAGCTGCAGATTCTTCGGTGTCTGTCGAATATCGCAATGCTCTTGCGAAGGCTCAGCAATATAGCGATATGATGCACATGTCGAAGCAGGGCATCTATGATCAGCTAACTTCCGAATATGGCGAGAAATTCCCAGCTGATGCCGCTCAGTATGCTATCGACAACGTTGAAGCTGACTGGAATGCGAATGCGCTTGAAAAGGCAAAGCTGTATCAGGATCAGGGCAGTATGTCCAAATCTGCTATTCATGATCAGCTCACCTCTCAGTACGGTGAGCAGTTCACGGAAAGCGAAGCCGATTACGCTATTGCCAATCTGTGATGAGGGGCTCTTTTAGGTATCCCTGTGTTCCGCAAACTTCTTTGGCTGTCGCTAAAATGGTTAGGGGAAAACGGAAGCACTGCGTAAGGAGGAAGTGTCGCGTGAGGGAACCATTAACCGAGGAGCTGCTGAACGAGCTGCTTTCCTCTCCCGATCTCAATAGTTTCCTCTTGAGCGCAAATCCATCAAGGCGGTCGTTGGCTGAATACCTACAGCAGCTTCTTGATGAAAAAGGACTCGAGCGTTCGAAAGTTGTTCGCGAAGCTGGTTTGAACGATACGTTCGGTTATCAAATTTTCAAGGGAACACGGAAGGCTTCTCGAGACAAAGTGCTGCAGCTGGCTTTTGCCATGCAACTAGGTCTTCGGGAGACCGACCGCCTTCTGCAGACAGCAGGAGCAAATGAGCTTTATTGCAAAAATCGACGCGATGCCATTATTATCTTCGCAGTACAGAAGGGCTATACCCTTCAAAAGGTCAACGAAGAACTGTATCGTTTCGGGGAAGAAACCATCTGCTAAATGCCTCTCAGCGTTGAAATAGTTGAAAGCGATTCGAAGAAAGAACGTGAGTGCTCTAGCGGCCCTGTACCCCAAAAGAGGGAGCAGGGACGCGTTTGCTCGTATTGTTGCGCGCATGAAGCTGATGAGCTGTCAGCATTTTTGTTACTAATTGAATCTGACAACCATTATCGCGTTGACGAGGTTATGAAGAAGTTGGCATCTGAAGTGACGGAAAGGGTGACCTTCGTTGCCGATAGTTATGTTGAGCGAGGTCCTTTCATACGAAAATATCTTAAGTTCGGTCCAGGAGTTGGCTCGGCCTATGCCGTCATTCATCAAGCTCAAGAACAGGGCACATATCTTTCCCATTTGCCTCGAATATATGCTGTCTACCAACTGAAAGACGAACTTGTAGTGGTCATGGAGTATCTGCGGGGTGAAACATTGCAGGATGCTGTGCTTCGTTGTGGCCCCTCGTTTCAGTTGGCACAAGAAACATTCCCCCAGGTGTGTGAAGCCGTTCGTGAACTTCATGAATACTTTAACCCTCCCTTGATTCATCGTGATCTGAAGCCAGCGAATATCGTTCTTTCAAATGGCAGGGTCTTCCTAATCGATTTCGGAATTGCCCGAGTGTACCGTAGCGGCAGTGCATCCGACACTTCCCATCTGGGTACGCGCGCTTATGCTCCTCCCGAGCAATACGGTTTCGCGCAAACCGACACACGAAGCGATGTATATGCTTTAGGCATGGTCCTGTACTATTGCTTGACTGGACGTACCGCTGAAGTGGCTGATCGGGAGTCTGCTTTTACTCACCCGTTGGTGCCCGAGGAGTATCGTTCGATTATTGAGCGTGCTTGCGCTTTTGATCCCCACAATCGTTATGGCTCGGTTGAAGACCTGCAGCGTGCATTTGCTCTTGCTACTGATAAGTATGTGCGTGATTTTGACAATATCCCTGAGGAAGCTGAGAGCAAAGCGGGTAGGTTTAGGCCTGATTGTCGTTGTGGGAAGAACGTGGTTCCGGGGAGGAGTGCTCTTTCCTCGCTCGCACGGAGAATACCCATTCCCTTAGGCTTAGCCTGGAATGCGTTTCTCTGTATAACCTGGCTTTTCGTAGTTGCCGCAAGCGTAGGTAATTGTTTCTGGCCAAGTCCTGGTATTCCTGAAAGTGGATATCCGTTGTGGTTCCGTATGGTTGAATACTTCGTTTTTTTAACTCCGGCATCAGCCTGTGTTGCCTATGAACTTTCTGATAGGCGGTTGTTATGGCGAAAATATCCCGCGCTACGTCGTTTGCCTTTATATACGGAATTGCCGATAGTGGGGATTGCCGTTCCGTTTCTCTTAGCAGTTGTTATGACTTTGCTGTCTGGGATTGCGGGGGTATGATTGCATTTGTTAAGCAGTAGCGAAAAAATATTTCTCGAATAACGTCTTTTTCGTTTACTTGCAGCGAAAACATGGTATTCTACTAAAGCTGATTTCAAGAGAAGCCAATTGCTTCCACCTGGTTCGGTGCCGCAAGGTTGCTGATGGGTCATATGAATATAATCTTGCTGAGCAAGAATTCGTGTGGCCTGCAATCGTGTGATCGCAGGTTTTTCTTTTTTCAGCATATAACATGGTTCGTGCATGGTAGCACCGAAACAGAGAAAGAAGGAGGTGGGCACCATAGCAGCTCAAGAACCAAGGCTCAATGAGGCTATCAGGGTTAAGGAATGTCGCCTGATTGGCTATGATGGGTCGCAGTTGGGGATCTATCCTATCGAGCAAGCCCAGCGCATCGCCGATGATGAGGGCTATGACTTGGTTGAGATCGCACCTCAGGCGAAGCCGCCAGTATGTCGCATCATGGACTACGGTAAGTTCAAGTACGACCAGGCTATCAAGGCCAAGCAGGCGCGTAAGAACCAGAGCAAGATCGAAACCAAGGAAATGAAGTTCCGTCCCAAGATCGATGTGGGCGACTACACCACCAAAAAGAAGCATGTAATTCGCTTCTTGGAGGCAGGTTCCAAGGTTAAGATCACCATCATGTTCCGTGGTCGCGAAATGTCACACCCTGAACAGGGTTTGAGCATTCTGGAGCGCCTGGCGGACGATCTTAAGGATGTAGCGGTTATCGAAAACCAGCCCAAGATGGAAGGCCGCAACATGCATATGCTAATTGCTCCGTTGCCTACGACGGTGAAGAAAAAGAAGGACGAACAAGGGAAGGACAACTAATGCCCAAGATGAAGACTCATTCCGGCACCGCTAAGCGCTTCCGCGTAACCGGCTCCGGTAAGATCATGCGCGCTAAGGCTTACAAGTCTCACATCATGACCAAGAAGAGCCAGAAGCGTAAGCGTAATTTCCGTCACGAAACCGAGGTAGCTACTGCAGATCAGAAGGTAGTAGCTCGTAACCTTGGTCTTCGCTAATCGATATAAGTAATAGGAGGAAACAAGTATGCCTCGTGTAAAGCGTGCTGTATCCGCTCATAAGAAGCGCCGTACCGTTCTGAACCGTGCAAAGGGTTACTACGGTGCAAAGTCCCGTTCCTATCGTGCTGCTAAGGAACAGGTTCAGCATTCGCTGCAGTACCAGTACCGCGATCGTCGCAATAAGAAGCGCGAAGTTCGTCGTCTGTGGATCACCCGTATCAACGCTGCTGCTCGTATCAATGGTCTTTCTTATTCTGTTTTCATGAACGGTCTTAAGAAGGCTGGCGTTGAGCTCGACCGCAAGGTGCTCTCCGACATGGCTATCAACGATCCTGAAGCATTTGCTTCTCTTGTTGAGGTTGCTAAGAAGGCTCTGTAATGCCAAAGCCCGTCATATGACGGGCTTTCTTTTTTGCCCCGCTAAACAGCGGGGCTTTTTTATTATCTGGCTGACTTAAATGTGGTCGGCGGTTCTTCACGGATGATCTTGAGGATGTTACAGTTCAGCTTACGGGAGCTTCGATGAAGGAAGGGACTCGCCTTGAACTCGCTTGCGAATCCGCCCACCAAAGTATCCGAAGATGGATCTAACATCCGTGAGCCAATGACTTGCCGTCATTGGCTGATCATTGCTGCAGGAGTGCTTATTGCTTTTGGCCCTTGTGCTTTGGTTTATAACGTCTGGTCTATCTTCGTTGTTCCTGTTTCCTCTTCACTCGGTGTGGCCTCAAGTCAATTTACTTTCTTTATTACCTTGGTCTACCTTGTTGGCGGCATTGCTGCTCCGTTCGCGGGCAACCTTCTTCAGAAGCACGATCTTCGGATTGTTCTTTCTGCATCGGTCGTAATGGTTGCATTGGGCCTGTTTCTATGTTCGTTTTGGGATCGTATTTACTTGTTCTATGTATCGGGCGTTCTAGTCGGCTTTGGAATCGTGTCTTTGATGTTCCTTGCCATTCCCACTCTTATCAATCGGTGGTTTTCGGAACGTGCGGGCCTTTTTATGGGAATATGTTTCGCCATGTCCGGGGTTGGTGGTGCGGTTTGGAGCATGGTGGGTGGCCTGATTATCGATGCCTTATCTTGGCGTGTTGCATATCAGGTATTTTCTGCATTAGTTCTTGTTATTGGTTTGTTTGCAACGCTTGTTTGCGTACGCAGTTACCCTGATGAAGTTGGATTACGCCCATTTGGAGCAAGGCTTTCGAGCGGGGATGCTTCTTCTGTCCATGATGGGGAACGGCCAAGGGTATGCGGCGTTTCTGCGTTGGTTATGTTCCGCTCGCCCGTGTTCTACTTGTTGATTTTATCTATGGGCATATTTAATTCACTTACAGTGACGGTGAACTTGTATGCCACGTACATCCATCATCTTGGGGCATTGGGATTGGCGGGCATTACGCCAGAAGGAACCGTGATGATGGCATCCGTTACCGCATCTTGCTTAATGGCCGTTTCTGCTGGTAGCAAGGTTTTGCTCGGAGCAATATCCGACAAGAGCATGATAGGTGCGCTTGCTATTGCCTTTGTGGGCGGTGCGGTCAGTATATGTTGCATGTGGTTTGGGTCGTCTTCGCCTGAAATCATTATGTTCGGCGGTGCCCTTGGCGGTATTCTTTATGCCGCTATTGATGCATTGGCTCCTTCTATTACCCGGCAGATCGTAGGTCCTAGGGATTACACCATTATCTACTCGCGTGTGGCAATTGTTGTTAACCTTGCTGGTGCTGCGGCAGCAACGGTGTTTGCTGCGGTTGCTGAGGCAAGCTGGGAGGCTGAATGGGCGATGTCGTTGCTCTTGGTTGCTGTTGCTTTTGTGAGCTGTGTTGCGGCAGTTCGCCTTGGAAGGAATCTGGAGCAAACGATTGAGTAGTAAATGCTTGCTCGTGTTGCTAGCGGTTTTGCGAGATCGTCATGCATTGCTGTCAAGGTGGCTGCTGCTATCCTTAGGCTGGTTGGATAGGTTGAATTTGGATTCTCGCCATTTAGCCAATGGAGTGTATTGGCCTGCTGCTTTATTGCTGCGGTAAATAATAGTTAGCAGTGGGCTTATCGCCAAGGGTCCTTTTCGAACTCTGCTGCTTTTAACGTGCCATCGTGGTAATCCGAGTAGGGGTCGTACAGATCATCGTCTTCGTTGGCTGCGCGAATTACGCTGTTTGGCAAATCTGGGGCAGAGTTGGCGTCACTCCTCAGCGCTGTTGCTCGAGCGCTGGTTTTGCTATCAGCCACTTTGTTCTTTTGGGCGCCTTTTGCTTGGGGAAGGGGCGTGAAAGTGGGGCGCAAAGTGTAGCGCTTAGCGCTGGTTTCGCTATCATTGAATGTCACGGAATTATTCCCCTTTGCGCTCGGGATGTTTAACAAGCTTCGTCACTGCTTTGCAGCAGCAAAGCGCTATGTGGCTATGGGGAATTATACGATTGCGGCGCTCTGTTTGCGAAGCGCTCCCTTTAAGAAAGGAGACCCATGAAGGTCGAGCAGATCAAGGACAATGGCGAAGAGGTGCGTCTGCGCGTCTTCGCTTCGGCGGCTGAAATGAGTAAGGCTTTCACTGATGGCTTGGATGCGTTTGTCGTTCAGTATCAGATGGATCAGCTTGAAGGCGAATCTTCATTGGAGAAGATCAACAATGCTTTGGGTGAAGAAGACGGGAAAGCTGCAGTTTACAACGCGGTAATCAACTATTTGGTTCCCTTTGCATTGGAAAAGCAGGGAACTATGCCGGTATCGACATACGGCATTGAATCCGATGAAACCCCCGAACCCGATAAGATGTTCTCGTTCGATATGACGGTTCTGGTCAAGCCTGAATTTGAGCTTTCCAGCTACAAGCCTGTGAAGGTCGAGATCGAACCTAAGCCTGAGGTTAACGAGGCGGATATCGATGAGCAAATCAGCATGCTGGTTCGTCAATTCTCTGCTGCTCAGCAGGGTGTTCAACCTGATGATGCTTCGCTTCAGGTTCCTGAGGTCACCGATGAATGGGTTGCCGACAATATGAGCCCCATGGGAATTGCGACGGTAGCTGAGCTGCGCGATCGTTTTCGCGCAACTTCTGAAGAAGAGCTCGAGAATCGCTATGCGCAGGCGAAGATGGCTGCGGCTATGGACGAATACGCTAAGCGTTTCGAGGGTGAAATCTCTGAGAAGATGATTGAGGTCATGACACAGGAGCTTTATGAGACGTTCTTGGCCCAGCTTTCGCAGGAAGGCATTTCGTTGGATGCCTTCTTTGCTCAGCAGCATCTGACCGAAGAAGAGGTGCGTGCCAATTTGGCAACACAGGCAAAGATGCAATTGCTCCAGGGCTTTATCCTTGATGCGATATTCCGCCATGAGGCATTGAAGCTCGAGCCGAGCGATATGATTGCCGCTATGCGCAATATCGCCCCTGGTCGCGAAGAGGAAACTTTCGAGGCAATGCAGAAATCAGGCCGTAGTACCCTTCTTAAGGAGGGTGCTTCTCGTATGAAAGCAGCTGGTTGGATTATGGCTAACACGGAATTCGTTGTTGCTGAATAGCGCCCACGCGTCTTTCTCAGATACCAAACACAAATAGAGCTCCCCTCTTGTTGCGAGAGGGGAGCTCTATGCTTTTGTTCGCGATTGCGGAGAAAGGCATACGGTTGTTCGCTTATGCCCGTACGTGCTGAATCGGATTATCGTTCGGGGCTGATCCAGCTTGCTTTGAACAGGATATCTATATCAACATCTGTTTTGATCCCGTTGACTTTACCAGTATGGGAATATTGCCACATCACAAAATCGTGATAGTTGCTGGTGGGGTGTGTATCGGTGTATTCGGCATACCAAACTGCAGCATCAATTTGGTCGATATTGAGGCGAGAAAGGTCGTACTGGTTGCCATACACCATAGGTGTGTAGCCAGCTTGTTCGATACGTTTGCAGAAGGTTTGGGCATTCTTGGTAAGCTGATCCGCGGAAAGATTGTTTGCGCGACCGGACGAATCGGTAACGGGTTCCTGATCGTACACTACTGGGTACGTTACGCCAGCACCATTAATAAGGTTCAGTACGTATTCTGCTTCTTCCAACGCCTCCTGTTCGCTAGTGGCTTGCGAGAAGAAATACACACCATAGGGGAGTCCCACGCGGGTGGCACCCTCGACGTTCTCGTAATAGTTTTTGTCTGTGTAAAGTTGCCCTTCGGTTGAGCCACGTCTGCCGCATCGCAGCATAGCGAAATCAATGCCGTCACTTTTCACAGCCTGCCAATCAATGGATCCCTGAAGATCTGATACGTCGATGCCTGTGGTGGAAACCGCGTTACCGTCTTCGTAATAGATCATGCGGCCGTTTTCTAGTTTAAGGTTGCTCCAGTCATATTTTGTTTGGTTAGAACAGCTCATGGCAACTGAGGCAAACAGCGCCACTATCGCAATGATGATGGCAACGATGACAATGGGAAGCTTGCTGCCTGATGATCTCTTGGAGTGATTTGAGGGGGCGGATTGTTTCCGCGATGTCGAAGTAATCATGCTCCCATCGTAGCAAGCACCAGTAATGGGGTCTCGTTGACGCTTCTATTTCCATCAGAGACGCTCAATTTGAGTGAAGCTGGCTTTTCAGCTTACGGTCTATCTTCATCCCTTTAGAGCGGGAATTGGCCTCTAGAAATTCGCGATGCGATTCGCTTTTTACCGCCTGACGCCTTGCGTGCCCACTTGGGTTAGGTAAAAGGCCGAATCGATTCGATTCTATCTCCATGAGTTTATGGAGCGATGGTGCCCTTATGGGGGTCTGAAACTGGTATACGGTAAAATGAAGCAGTTTATTGATTTATTCCTCTTCGTTAGGAGTTCCTATATGTGCGGAATCGTTGGTTACACGGGCACCCTCCAGGCAAAAGGTGTTTTGCTTGAGGGCTTAAAGCGCCTTGAGTACCGTGGGTACGACTCGGCGGGTATTGCCGTCGAGGACGGTCGGAGAATCAATGTGGTTAAGCGTTTGGGCAAGGTTTCCGGCCTCGCTGATGCCATCCAGGACGATATGTGCCAGGGAACGTGCGGCATTGGTCATACGCGTTGGGCGACGCATGGCGCTCCCAGCGAGCGCAACGCCCATCCGCACACGGACTGCACCAATAAGATTGCCGTTGTTCACAACGGCATTATTGAGAACTTTGCTGAATTGCGCGAAGAACTGATCGCGAAGGGCCACACGTTCACTTCCGATACCGACACGGAGTGCATTGCTCATTTGGTGGAGGAAAACTACCACGGTGATCTGTTCGAGGCAGTTCGCGTGGTGTCAAACTCGCTTTCCGGCGCCTATGGTTTGGCGGTAATGCACCACGATCATCCTGGCGAAATCGTGGTAACTCGCAAAGATTCTCCTATTGTGTTGGGCGTTGGCGAAAACGGTAGCTACCTGGGCTCTGATATCATTGCGCTCATCGATGCAACCCGTGATGTGGTTATCCTTGAAGACAATCAGCTTGCTGTTATGCATTCTGATCATATTGATTATTTTGATGCTGATGGTAATCCGGTAACCCCTGAAATCACTCATGTTGATTGGGATATCGATGTTGCGGAAAAGGGCGGCTATCCTGATTTCATGTTGAAAGAAATTCACGAGCAGCCCCGTGTTGTTCGTGATACTCTCGCGGGACGTATGTCCGGTCATGAGATTTCCATTGACGAGCTCACGCTTACCCGTCAAGAACTTAATTTCATCGATCGCGTGTATCTTATTGGCTGCGGCACTTCCTATCATGCGGGTCTTATTGCCAAAAACCTTATAGAGGGCTGGGCTCGCATTCCTACCGAAGTGGAAGTTGCCAGCGAATTCCGTTACCGTAATCCCATTATTACGCCCACTACCTTGGTGGTTGCCGTTTCTCAGTCTGGTGAAACGGCAGATACGCTCGCTGCTATTCGCGATGCGCGTATCAAGGGCGCCAAAGTGTTTGGTATCACTAACGTAATCGGTTCCCCAGTTGCTCGTGAGTCGGATGGCGTAATCTACACCAAGGCAAACAAAGAGGTTGCGGTTGCTTCAACGAAGTCGTTCATCGGTCAGGTGGTGAGCCTTACGCTTTTGGCCCTTCTTTTGGGTCGATCGAAGGGCAAGCTTACCTTGAACCAGACGCGCATGCTCTTCACTGAGCTTGCTGACACTGCCGACCAGATCGAGGAAATCCTGCAAGACACTTCTGCTATTGAAGATGCGGCGCACTTCTTCGACGGTCGCCAGTCAACTCTTTATATTGGCCGTGGCTTGGGTGAGGCAACATGCTATGAGGGTGCGTTGAAGCTGAAGGAAATCAGCTACATTCATGCTGAGGCATATGCCGCTGGCGAAATGAAACATGGCCCTATTGCCCTGCTTGATGAAGGGTTCCCGATTGTTGCAGTCGCAACGCAGAGCGCCACCTACGACAAAACGGTTTCCAACCTTGAAGAGTCGAAGTCACGCGGGGCAAAGATTATTGCCATTGCCACCGAAGGCGATGAGGCCATCAAGAAGGTCGCCGATCATGTTATCTACATCCCAAAGGTTCGTGATGCCTTCATGCCCATTACTGCAAGTGTTCCATTGCAGCTTCTGGCTCGCGCGGTGGCGGTTGCTCGTGGCTGTGACGTCGATCAGCCTCGTAACCTGGCAAAATCGGTAACGGTTGAATAGGTATGCTCATGTCTGATCCTTCGATGGGAAATCGAGACATGATTGAAGACGGCACTGCTCATAAGGGCGGTGCCGTTTCTTCTGCCGCTCTCAATGAAACGTCGGCGACTTCCGCTATGCGTGAAGCTACTCAAGATGCGCAGAAAGCGGGCATTCTACCCGAATCGGTATCAATGGGCGTAGACATTGTTGAGGTTGCACGTATGCGTGCAATCATGAAGCGCTCGCCCGCATTCATTGAGCGCTCGTTTTCGTGCGAAGAACGAGCCTACTGTGATGCAACAGCTTCACCTGAGTTTCATTATGCTACGCGCTTTGCTGCAAAAGAGGCTGTGGTTAAGGCCTTAGGCACGGGTTTTAGGCACGGTATCAGGCCTAATGATATTGAGGTGTACCTCAATGCCAAAGGCAAGCCTCGCGTTCGGCTCCATAGAGCCGCTGCGAAGATCGCCGCTCATTTAGGCATCGAGGAGATTCCGCTTTCGCTCTCATATACCCACAACGAAGCGGTTGCTTGTGCACTTGCCTTGACTGAGGATTCTCGTACGAAGGCAAAGGCGCGTGTTACTACATCAGCTCAAGATTTGTCGCGTCAATTCAAAGAGGCTCGTTCCCTTTTGGATGACCTGCCGGCTGCTGATGGGAAAGAAGGTGCGTAAACCCATGGATAGCAAGACGAATTATGCGTCGCTTGTGCCTATTCCCCCTGCTGATGCCCATAAATATTCTCGAGGTAAAGCGATAGTTGTCGCTGGCTCTGCCGCTTATCCGGGTGCTGCATGCCTGTCGTCTTGCGCGGCGCAGCTTGCTGGTGCGGGCTATACGCAGGTTTTCACGGCAAAAAGCAACATGGCGCTGATCCAGGCGTTTCGCCCTTCACTGGTGGTTGGCTCTTTCGCCTCATTGGATGTCGCCTCTGCTCTTCCTGCGCAGCATCCTGGCGCCTTTGTGGTTGGGCCGGGGTTTGATTCCTCGGAGGCTGATGCTGAAAATGTGGCTCGCCGTGTTCTGAAGCAGGCCTCGGCACCGGTGTTGGTTGATGGCGGTGCTCTCGCGTTCATGCCCTCGCTGAAAATGCGCAAAGTGTTGCGTCGTCGCAATGAACAGGGGAGTGTAACCGTCCTAACTCCGCACAAGGGTGAAGCAGCGCGTCTTGGTGCTCCTTTTGGACTGAACTTAGATAATATGCTGCAAGAAGAAGCAGCCTATTCTCTTGCATTGGCTTATGGTGCCGTCGTTGTTCTCAAAGGGCCCGATACGGTAATCGCTTCGGTAGAGCATAGCTGCAGGGTAACGAATGGTTCCGCTGCGCTTGCAAAAGCTGGTACGGGCGATGTGCTTGCTGGGGTAATTGGTGGCTTGCTTGCTCAGGGTATGAGTGCTTTCGATGCTGTCCATCTGGGGGTATATATACATGCAGAAGCAGGTAATATTGCGGCCGAGCGCAAAGGCGTTGTTAGCACCTGCGCCGAAGACGTGCTTGATGCTGTGCCTGAGGCCTTTATGCGTATAGGCAAATAGAACAAGATAAGCTCTATTGTTGCTGTCTTGGTGTGATGCATCTGATGCTGGCTTTTGCTTTGTTGAGTTACTGCTAGGTCTATGTCGCGTTAGCTGATTGGCTTGCAGTGCATCAACGTTGAGGGTAAACGAGAGGATTTCTTTCATGTCTAACGAACAGGGTTCCGTGCCCGAAGAAACACTGGCAGAGCGTGTTTTACGTCTGCGTCGCGAAATCGAATATCACACGCATCGTTATTATGTCCTCGATGACCCCGAAATATCAGATGCTGCGTTCGACTCCCTTATGCGCGAGCTTCGTGACTTGGAGAATGAATATCCTGCATTGCAAGACCCTTCGTCTCCAACCCAGCGCGTTGGTGGAGCTGTAGGCAATCAATTTTCCCCCGTAGTTCACGAACAGCGCATGTATTCTCTCGACAACGCGATGGATTTGGACGAGCTTGATGCATGGATGGATCGAACCGAAGAAGCCTTGGGTGCGCTTCCTCCTTTGGTCTGCGAACTCAAGATAGATGGCTCTTCGCTGGCGCTTACCTACGAAGACGGCAAGCTGGTTCGTGCTGCCACTCGCGGTGATGGCACCACGGGCGAAGACGTTACGGTTAATGTACGTACGGTTAACGATATTCCTTTGCGCCTGTGGGATGAAGGTGCTGGGGATGTTGTCGAAGGCGTTTCCTCGGTTGAGGTCCGTGGCGAAATATACATGTCGAAGGCAAGCTTCGAGGCGCTCAACGAGCAGGCTGAGGCAGTGGGGAATCGCACGTTCGCCAATCCCCGTAATGCCGCCGCTGGATCCCTTCGGCAGAAAGATCCCTCTGTTACGCGTGAGCGTGAGTTGTCAACTTTCATGTATGCGATTGCGCGCGATCAGTCCATCAAAGCTTCAGGGCAGTGGGAGTTGCTGCAGTGGCTCCGTAGTTGCGGCTTTCACGTAAACCCCGATGTTAAGCGCTGCGTCACGCGCGAAGAGGTGCGAAGGTTCTGCCGCGATTGCCTGGAGAAGCGTGCCGATCTGCCCTATGAAATCGACGGTGTGGTTGTGAAGGTGGATTCTTTTGCCTTGCAACATGAGCTTGGCTTCACAGCGCGCGCTCCTCGCTGGGCCATTGCTTACAAATTCCCTCCAGAGGAAAAAACCACTATCTTGCGTGATATCACTATTCAGGTTGGGCGAACAGGCGCGTGCACTCCTGTAGCCGAGCTTGATCCGGTTTTGGTGGCTGGCTCTACGGTTGCTCGAGCTACCCTCCATAACGAAGACGAGGTTTTGCGTAAGGATGTGCGTATTGGCGATACCGTTATCGTCCGAAAAGCCGGCGATGTTATTCCTGAGGTTCTGGGCCCTATCCTTTCGTTGCGCCCTGAGGATTCTCAACCTTGGGTTATGCCGAAGGCTTGCCCCAGTTGTGGCTCTCCTATTGTTCGGGAGAAGGGTGAAGCGGCTTATCGATGCGTATCTATCGACTGTCCGGCTCAGGCTCATGAGCGATTAACTCATTGGGCAAGTCGAGGTGCACTCGATATTGAAGGTATGGGCAATGAGATCGTTGCTCGTCTCATTGAGTCGGGCAATTTAACCGATGTTGCCGATTATTACGATCTTTCGCAGGATACGTTGGAGCATTTGGATACTGGTCGGACCACCACCAAGGGCGAGCGGATTGAGCTGGGCCCTGTGGTGGCGTCGAAGCTTATGCTTTCAATTAACGAAAGCAAGAAGCGTTCGTTGGCACGTGTTCTTTTCGGATTGGGTATTCGTCACGTTGGCAAAACCACGGCAGAGGCTATTGCGAAAGTGTATCCTTCTATGAACTTGCTTCGTGGCGCAAAGGTTGACGACTTGGCGGCAATCGATGGCGTTGGCTCGATTATTGCGCAGAGTATTTGTGACTTCTTTGCAACTGAAGATAATGTAAAGGTGGTAGAGCGTTTGGCGGCTGCGGGCGTAACCATGGAAGAAGAGCTCCATGAAAACACATTGCCCCAAACCCTTGCGGGTCTGACGTTTGTGCTTACTGGCAGTTTAGTTGAATCGGGTATGACGCGTACCGAAGCCGGCAATAAGCTGAAAGAGTACGGAGCAAAGGTTTCTGGAAGCGTTTCTAAAAAGACCAGCTACGTTATTTGCGGTGAGGCTGCAGGGTCTAAACGCTCCAAAGCTGAAAGTCTGGGAGTTCCTATTTTGACAGAGCGGGATTTTCTGGAATTGATCAAAACCGGGTTGATCCCAGCTGCTGAAGAGCGCGGAAGAGAAACGGGCTTGTTTGCAGCCAGTACCTCCACCGAAGAGACCGAGCGTCAGGATGTGGCTGCTCCTGCACCGAACGAAACGGACTGATAATGGCAAAGATTCGCGTAGATGATCTGCTTGTCGAGCAGGGTTATTTTGCTGATAGGGATGCGGCTTTGCGTGCGGTTATAGCGCGTGAGGTGCGAGTAGACGATGTGTATGTGTCGAGCGCTGCTTTAAAAGTTCGTCCCGATGCTGATCTTTTCGTCAAAAATACCAAGAAATTCGTTTCCCGTGGTGGGCATAAGCTTCAGGGCGCGCTTGATCACTTTCGACAGGATGTTGCGGGTTTTCGTTGCGTTGATGTTGGGTCTTCTACGGGCGGGTTTTCGGATTGCCTGCTTCAGGCGGGAGCTGCCAGTGTGGCATGCGTAGATGTCAACTACGGCCAGCTCGCTTGGAGTTTGCGCCAAGATCCTCGTGTGAGTGTGTTCGAGCGCACCAACATTCGTTTAGCGAGCCCCGAGAGCCTTGGAGCTCCATTTGATATGGTGGTATGCGACTTAAGTTTTATCGGATTGGCCCAGCTAGCTGATGTGTTCGCCAATCTTTGTGAAGAGGGGAGCATCTTTTTGGGGCTTATCAAACCGCAGTTTGAAAGCCAGCACGAAGAAACCGATCATGGCATTGTCCGCAGCGAAGCGGTTCGTCAGCGTGTGGTTGATGAAGTCACCCAGGCGTTGCGTGAGGTGGGCTTTAGAGTGAACGGGGTAGTGGAAAGCTCGATCAAGGGTGCTGAAGGAAATGTAGAATACCTTGTCCATGCTACGTTCCTAGGAAGCGAAGCATGAGACATATTGAAATCAGCGCTTCTGAAAAGCTCCTGGAGTATATGGATCGCAAAGGATATCACTACATCGCTGTTGAGCCTATTAGTCCAAAGGGCTGTTGCGCCGATATGACCGAGCTCCATTCACGTTTTGTTCGCGATAAAGACGTGCCTCGGCTGAAAGCAAGAAACTGTGGTGTGTTTGAGGCACCTTTTGGCGAGATGCTTGTTTTGGAAAAAGGATTGGAAATCGATGATGAAGTTTATTTTGATCTGCGTAGCTTCTTCGGTGTGAAAGATATTGCAACAAGAGGCATTCGCCCATTTTCCTTTTAACCATTAAGGCATCAACGAGGTTTTCATCGACCAGAAACAGCACGGGCCCCATTATTGGGGCCCGTACTGTTTCTGGAGCGAAGTTGCCGCTAGTTTTTCAGAGAATTCAGCGGTGCAGGCATGCGGCCGCCGCGATGAGCGAACACCGTGCCAGCATATTCGTTTACCGGCATGACCGGCGCATAACCAAGCAGGCCTCCGAAGTCGAGCTTGTCGCCAACCTTCTTGCCGATAGCGGGAATAAGGCGAACTGCGGTGGTTTTGTTGTTGATCATGCCAATGGCGCATTCATCGGCAATGATGCCAAAGATGGCTTCGACGCTGGTATCTCCTGGGATGGCGATCATATCGAGGCCAACGGAACAAACGCAGGTCATGGCTTCAAGCTTCTCCAGACGGAGCGCACCGGATTCTGCTGCGCGAATCATGCCGGCATCTTCGGATACGGGGATAAAGGCACCAGAAAGACCGCCAACGCTGCTGCTTGCCATAACGCCGCCCTTCTTGACTGCGTCGTTGAGCATGGCGAGAGCTGCAGTAGTGCCTGGGCCGCCGCATTGGCCAACGCCAATAGCTTCCAGGATTTCGGCTACCGAGTCGCCTTCGGCGGGCGTGGGTGCAAGAGAGAGGTCCAAGATGCCTTTCTGTACGCCCAGACGTCGACTGGCTTCGCGGCTCATAAGTTCGCCTGCGCGAGTGATCTTGAAGGCGGTTGCCTTAATTGCTTCAGCAATGGAGGTCATATCGGCATCTTTGGGCATGTTGCGCAGGACATTGTTCACAACGCCGGGCCCCGATACACCAACGTTGACTACTGCATCGGCCTCACCCGAGCCATGGAATGCGCCAGCCATGAAGGGGTTATCTTCGACGGCGTTGCAGAATACAACCAATTTGCCTGCGCCAATGCACTGTTTGTCTTTGGTTGCCTCTGCGGCCTGTTTGATGATGCCGGCCATTTTGAACGCGGCATCCATGTTGATGCCGGCGCGTGTTGATCCAACGTTTACCGATGCGCATACATTATCTGTTGCGGCAAGGGCGGCAGGAATTGATTCCATCAGGTTGTTGTCTGCGCGTGAGGCGCCCTTGTGCACAAGTGCAGAAAAACCGCCTACAAAATCGACTCCAACTTCTTTGCCGGCTTTGTCCATCGCGATAGCAATAGGGGAAAGGTCGGTAGCTTGGGTTGCAGCGCAGATTTCGGCGATGGGCGTCACGGAAATGCGTTTATTTACGATAGGAATGCCGTATTCGCGTTCGAGCTGTTCAGCGGTAGGAACAAGCTTTTCGGCAGCGGTAGTCATGCGATCGTATACCTTGCGGGCCATAACGTTCACATCTTCGTGAGTGCAGCCGCGCAGGTTCAAACCGAGTGTAATGGTACGAATATCGAGGTGCTGCTTGCTTACCATTGCAAGCGTTTCAGCGATCTCTTCCGGGGTGATCTGCATGGAAACGATCCCTTTCATTGCGGTTTCATCAATTTGGTAATTTTATCACTGCTAAATGCGGGTTGAGTTGCGAACGCGTGCCCTTCGATATAGAAACACGGCTACTGCAAGGTGTATGGGGCACGGATGGAATTATTGCCATGCTCTTCCTTCGGTTAATGAGTTCATTGTTCGTTTTACCTTGGAATTTACGGTGTGATTCTCTGCGAGCTGCTATTCAGGGTAGTCTTGAGAAGCGCAAATGGAATTACCGCCTGTCCATTGCCGTGTACTCTTCAGAAGGCCAAATTCAGTAGAATGACTATCTGGCATGGACTAACTGGGAGGTCGTCATGACGGAGGAATCTACTTTAAGCGAAGATGGTTTGGCAAAGCGCATTGCGGATTTTGCAGCTTCTTTCGCAGCCAATCAAAAGGCATTGGCGGATCTTGCACAAATTGGTAATCCGAATATGGTTGCAATGCTTGCTGAAGCTGCATTGTCCGACAGAGGCGATGGCTTCGCCTGCTATGTTGCGGAAAACATGGTTGCCATTAGGACTTCGACATTGAGAAGCGAAGAGGTTTGCACTGTACTGGTAATGGGTTATGAGCTGGGCATTTCGGTAGGTAGTGCTGCCTGCATGAATGACCTTGGTGCGTTGTATTACATGGGAGAGCTAGTTCCTCAGGATTATGCACGGGCCGCAAAGCTCTACGAACAAGCAATGGACCATGGCTGCTTCCAGTCGATTATCAATTTGGTCTATATTTACGAATATGGTCGCACAGGTGAAGCCGACCACCAAAAGGCGTATCAGTGTTACGCATTGGCTTCCGCTTTGCAGCCGTCTTGCGAGGCGGTATATAAGCTGGGGGATATGTATTCTCGTGGTGAGGCTGTGCCATCTAGTATGGGGAAGGCTTGTCGGCTGTGGGAGCGCAGTCTCGAACTTGCTGAAAGTGTTGTTGAAGCGGCTCAGCCATCTGTGCGAATCGCTAAGGCAATCGTCAACCCCTCATGCGAAGAGTGGGGAGAAGAATACGACCCCCTCCGTGCGCTGTCTTTGTTTCAGCAGGCCGAAATTGGGTTGCGTATGGATATCTCCAAGGGGGCAACCTATTATCGCAGGCGTCTTATCGAAGCGATCGAAGGTCAAGATTTGGCTCGCCAGCGTATTGTGGAAAAAGCTACTGCAGAGGCTATGGATTAAGCTAGATATTGCGCTATTCGTCGGGAATCGAGCAGCTTCGTGGTTTGAAGATGCTCGATTCTTTTTTGATTTTCGAAATGGGCTCTCGAGCGCCGATGGGACCTACTTGCTTTGTGGTTCTTTAGTTGTTGCTATATTGCTGTTTTTGGGTCCATTTCTTGCCCGAGTCGCAGCCCCTTGGTACTATGTTATTGCACACTGTGTTCATTAATGATCAGTGTGATTGATGTAACTGCGGGGAAGTTATTTGCGACCGTACAAGGGGAAGGGGCTAACGTGCCAGCTGGTGTCAGTATGCGCTCGCGTAGTGAAAACGCAATTTTAGCCATCGAGCCTTGCTTTGAGGATCGTCGTATTACGCGCAGTAAGAAAGCACTGCGCGGTGCGCTCATCACTCTGATGGAGGAAAAGGGGTTTGACTCCATCACGGTCAACGACCTGTGCTCTGCGGCTGACCTTAATCGCGGTACGTTCTACAATCACTTTCGCGATAAAGAACATTTGCTTGAATCGTTCGAAGATGAAGTGATGCGAGATTTAGTCGCTATTCAGGCTCAGATGGAATCTATCGATATAAAAGAGGTAGTTGCGGCGCGATTTACAAAGCGTCCGCTTCCTTTTTTGGTGGACCTATTCGATTACCTGAGCAAACAAGGCGCTTTCCTGCATGCAGTATTGGGTCCCGGGGGCGATATTCGTTTTGGTCCCCGCTTGCGAGATTCGGTATGTGCTCACCTTATTCAGAGCGTGCTTCACGAGCAGTACCGCAATGACCCCACTGCATTTGTTGATTACTATCTTGCCTTCTATGCTTCAGCGTATTTAGGCGTTATAACCCATTGGATTGAAACCGGAATGAAGGAAAGCTCGGAGGAAATGGCGCTTATTGCCATGCGTTTGCTTTTCATCAGGCCGGGGGAACCTATTCGAATGTGAGGAGATTCACCATGGCAACCGAAGCTGGAGCATTTAAACTCCATCTGGGTATCGACGTGGGATCAACCACGGTAAAAGTTGCAGTTTTGGACGAAGACGATCAGATCGTCTATTCGGTCTATCGGCGCCACCACGCCGATGTGCGTGCGACGGTGTTGGAGGTATTGCAGGAAGCGGCAGCGCAGTTTCCCGATAAAGAGGTTACGGTTGCCATTACCGGCTCCGGCGGTCTGCTGCTTTCCCAGTGGCTCGGTATCGAATTCGTTCAGGAAGTAATTGCTTCCAAAACGGCAGTCGAAACGTTTATCCCCAAGACCGATGTCGCTATCGAGCTTGGCGGCGAAGACGCTAAGATCATCTACTTCGATAATGGTATCGAGCAGCGCATGAATGGTACGTGCGCTGGCGGTACCGGCGCATTCATCGATCAGATGGCCGCGCTTTTGGACACCGATGCTACGGGGCTCAATGAGCTTGCTCAGCATCATACGGTGCTGTATCCGATTGCAAGCCGTTGTGGCGTATTCGCCAAGACCGACGTACAACCCCTTTTGAACGAGGGAGCTAAAAAAGAAGACATTGCTGCATCTATTTTTCAGAGCGTTGTTACGCAAACCATTTCCGGTTTGGCATGCGGTCGTCCGATTCGCGGCCATGTTGCGTTCCTCGGTGGTCCGCTGCAGTACTTGCCTGAACTTCGCAAGCGCTTCTATGAAACGCTCGAGCTTGATGACGAACATATTATTGTTCCTGATAATGCTCATCTTTTTGTGGCGAGTGGTTGCGCGTTGGCTGGTTCTGAAGCTAAAGCTGAGTTGCTTTCTGACGTTGTTGAGCGTCTTGAAAATCTGGGCGATGTTCAGGGCAGCGAAGTGGTTCGTCTTCCTCCCTTATTTAAAGATGAGGCCGATTATCGCGAATTCAAGCAGCGCCATGATAGCGAAAAGGTTCGTCGTGCTGACCTTTCAGCCTATGAGGGGGCGGCTTTTCTTGGCATCGATGCTGGTTCGACCACATTCAAGAGTGCCCTTATCGGTGAAGATGGCAGTCTTTTGTGGAGCAGTTACGTCAACAACAAAGGCGACGTTTTAGGGTGCGCGAAGCGTGCTGTTGCCGAGTTGTATCAGCAACTTCCTGTCGATGAATCGGGCAAGCCCAAGGTGAACATTGCCCATGTTACGGTTACCGGCTATGGTGAGGCATTGTTGCTCGAAGCTTTGCGTGTGGATTCCGGCGAGATTGAAACGGTTGCGCATCTCCGTGGCTCTCAGGAAATGCTTCCAGGCGTTGAGTTCATTTTGGATATTGGTGGTCAGGACATGAAGTGTCTGCGCGTTAAGGACGGCGTGATTGACCACATCATGCTGAACGAGGCGTGCTCCTCTGGCTGCGGTTCGTTTATTGAAAGCTTTGCATCGGGCTTGAATCTTGATGTATCTGAATTCGCTCAGAGCGCTATCAAGGCTGAAAATCCTGTTGATTTGGGCAGCCGTTGTACGGTGTTCATGAACAGTCGCGTTAAGCAGGCTCAGAAGGAAGGTGCCACGGTTGGCGACATCGCTGCCGGCTTGGCTCTTTCCGTTATTAAGAATGCCTTGTTCAAGGTAATCAAAATTCGCGACCCCCATGAAGTGGGCACTAAAGTTATCGTTCAGGGCGGTACGTTCTTGAACGATGCCGTTTTGCGCGCATTCGAGCAATTGGCTGAAACCAGTGCAGTTCGTCCCGATATCGCTGGAAACATGGGTGCATATGGTGCTGCCCTGTTGGCGCGCGATCGTGCTCATGCCAAGGAAGCAGCTTTGGGCGTTCCTGCTCAAACGACCATGCTCGGTTTGGATGCCTTACGTGCGCTTGAGCCTACGCATCGAAACGTGCGCTGTAAAGCATGCTCGAATCACTGCCTGCTCACTATTAACGATTTTGGCATTGATGAGGAGACGGGTAAGCACCGTCGCTTTATCACGGGTAATCGTTGTGAAAAGGGCGCGGGACTGGCTGAAGAAGCTGCCAAGGTTCCAAACTTGTTCGAATATAAGACCCATCGCCTATTCGATCATTATCAGCCCCTATCCAAGGAAGAGGCAACTCGTTCCACGGTTGGTATTCCTCGTGCCTTGAACATGTACGAAAACTATCCGTTCTGGTTTACGTTCTTTACCAAACTTGGTTTCCGTGTTGAGCTCTCTGATCCTTCAACCAAGAAAACATACGAAGCAGGTATTGAGTCTATGCCTTCCGAGAGCGTGTGCTACCCAGCCAAGCTATCTCACGGTCATATCATGAACTTGCTCGAAAAAGACATCGATTTTATTTGGATGCCGTGTGCTAAGTATGAGCGTCAGGAAGACGAGACCGCAGGCAATCATTTCAATTGTCCTATCGTAATGAGCTATTCCGAGGCGTTGAAACTCAATGTCGATGCACTGAACGAGACTGATATCCAGTTCCTTAATCCTTTTGTTCCCTATCACATGAAGGACAAACTGAAAGAGCGCTTGTATGTCGAGCTTGTTGAGAAACACCCCGAGCTTATGGGCTCCGGCCCTGCTCCCACGCAGGCTGAAATTGATGCTGCGGTAGATGCCGCATGGGCTGAAGACGAGCAGCTTCACGAAGACATCCATAACAAGGGTATGGAAACCCTGAAATGGATAGAAGAGCATGGGGTGCACGGTATCGTGTTGGCTGGTCGTCCGTATCACGACGATCCCGAAATCAATCACGCAATCCCAGAATTGCTTACCAGTTTCGGTCTGGCAGTGTTTACCGAAGATTCAATTGCTCATTTGGGTCAGGTCGAACGTCCTCTTCGCGCTGTTGATCAGTGGATGTATCATACGCGCTTGTACCGTGCCGCAAAGGTGGTAACCCAGCGTGATGATCTCGATCTAATTCAATTGAACAGTTTCGGATGTGGTCTGGACGCTGTTACCACCGATCAGGTCCAGGAAATCTTGGAAGGTTCGGGCAAGATCTACACCGTCTTGAAGATCGACGAGGTTTCCAACTTGGGTGCTGCTCGTATTCGAGTTCGCTCTTTGCTGGCTGCGTTGAAAGACCAATCCGATGATCGCGCTGAGCAAAATGCAATTGAGGGTGGCTGTCCTGTTTGTGGCATTGACGCTGATAAACTCGAGGCCGATGTTGCTGCACGTGAGGCCGTTATTAATGCCAAGACCGGTGCTCGCGAAGCTGAGGCTGGCGCTGCGGTTGCTGCAGAGATTGCCAACGGCAAGGGAAACACCTGTTCATGCGGGACGATTGATGAGCATGATGGCCCTCATGTTCGTGAAGCTGAATCCACTGCATTCCCGAAGGTTCAGTTCACTCAAGAAATGAAAGATGCTGGGTACACGATTCTTTGTCCCCAGATGGCTCCTATCCATTTCGACTTGCTCGTGCCGATTTTCCGCTCAAATGGATATAACCTTGAATTGTTGCCAGCGGTTGACCATGGAGCGGTGGATGCTGGTCTGAAGTATGTGAACAACGATATTTGCTACCCATCCATCCTGGTTACTGGTCAGATTATGGAAGCGGTTACATCTGGCCGCTATGACACCGATAAACTTGCTGTGATCATTACCCAAACAGGTGGCGGCTGTCGCGCAACCAACTACATCAGCCTCATTCGCAAGGCGTTGAAGGCTGCGGGTCTGGGCCATATCCCTGTTATCTCGCTCGCATTCAAGAAGTTGGATGAATCTAATCCTGGCTTCAAGGTGACGGCCACTATGCTGTACAACGCGATATTTGCATTGTTCTATGGCGATTTGCTTATGCAGTGCCTGTACCGTACGCGCCCCTATGAAATCGAAAAGGGTGCGGCAGAGCAGTTGTTCGATTACTGGATGGAAAAGTGCAAGTTGCAAATCGCCGAAGGCGAGAAATTCGGTCGTTATAAGAAGACGGTTCGCGCCATCGTAGACGACTTTGACAACTTGCCGCTGCAGGGCGAGGGAACCAAGCCGCGCGTTGGCGTTGTTGGTGAGATTTTGGTTAAGTTCCACCCCACAGCAAACAATCAGGTGGTCGATGTCATCGAGGCGGAAGGCTGCGAAGCGGTTGTGCCTGGATTGGTTGACTTCTTCCTGTTCGGTATTGCTGGCTCCATCTTCCAGCAAGAAGGTGTAGGCAAGTCGAAGAAGGGTGCGATGGGTGCAAAGGCAGGCTTGGCTGCCATTGCGAAGCTGCGCAAACCCATGAACGATGCCTTGGCGAAATCTACGCGCTTCGAGCCGCCCACGGATATCTTTGAGCTGGCAAGCTATGCAGAAGAGATCTTGTCTCTGTGCAATTCGATGGGTGAAGGCTGGCTTCTTACTGCTGAAATGTGCGAGCTCATTCGCAACGGTGCTCCGAATATCGTGTGTGCCCAGCCCTTCGCATGCTTGCCCAACCACGTTGTTGGCAAGGCGGTTATTAAGGAGCTGCGTCGTCGCTATAAGGGCACTAATATCGTTGCGGTCGATTATGACCCTGGTGCTTCCGAGGTTAACCAACTCAATCGTATCAAGCTGATGATTTCGGTTGCTAAGGCGAACCTCGCTGAAGAGCTCAAGGCCGAGCAGCAGCACTCGGAAGAGGGAAGTACAACCGAGTTCCATACCGAAAGCGAAGTGGAAACTACGCGCGCATAGTGCTCATGTTTCGCTTATGACGCTCTTTGGCCGACCCTTCAATCTGAGGGTTCTTTAAAGCGGCAAAAGGTTTTGTTTCCTTTTTGCCGCTTTCTTTTTTCGGAATCGCTTTAGTACGGTGTAGAATCCATACGCTATGGATATGATATTTGAATTGATCTCTAACTTTTTTGGAATCGAGCCTCTAGGTTTAGCAATTGTCTGTGGGCTTGTTTTTTTGGCCGGCTATGTCGATGCTATCGCTGGGGGAGGTGGGCTAATTTCCTTGCCCGCTTATCTTATTGCCGGTGTTCCGACTCATGCTGCTATAGCCACAAATAAGCTCAGTTCCTGTATGGGGACTACCGTGGCAACGTTTCACTATGCCAAATCGGGTTTCATTAATGCGCGCCTTGCGTTGCCAAGCATCGTCTTTGCTTTCTTGGGGTCGTTTTGCGGCTCCAACGTATTGCTGCTCGTTGATGACGGATTTTTGCGCCTATTTCTTTTGATGGTGCTTCCGGTAACGGCGATTTATGTAATGAAGTCCAAAAGTTTTGACGCAGCGGGTCTTCAATCGTTTTCACTTCGTAAGACCACTTTGCTCTGTATGGGAATTGCCTTCGCGGTTGGTGTTTATGACGGCTTCTACGGTCCGGGAACGGGAACGTTTTTGATGCTAATGCTTACCGGATTGGCCCATTTGCGTTTGGACTCTGCGGCAGGCGTTACGAAATCGATCAATCTCACTACCAATTTAGCGGCGTTGATCGTGTTTTTGATCCATGGCCAAGTAGTTATCCTTCTCGGCCTTTTGGCTGGCTTGTTTAATATGATCGGCAACTATCTGGGGTCTCATAGTTTTACCAAGAACGGGGGTGCTATCGCGCGCCCCATTACAATAGCGGTATTGTTGATTTTCTTCGCGAAAGTTGTTTGGGATTTTATGGCATAGAGCCAATTGGGCGGCTTGAAGAAAACAGGTGCTTTGATCAAGCTGCCTTCTGCGCGCTATTTCTCGAGTGATCGATGGTGTAGTAGCTGTTCTCTTACGGAAATCGGCGTCTCAAGGCTCTTCATTCTGCATCTTTTAACGCTTTAGATTCTGTGGCTTGAAGTCTGCTTCCGAACCGGGACTAGTTGGCGTATTGATTGATTTACGATGGCGTATTCTCTATGTGAACGTGTTCATTCTTAATTGGGAAAGCGCTATAGTGGGGTCGTAGTAATTGTGAACACGTTCAAATTTGCTGTTATTAAAGAAACGGCAATAAAGCGGGGTTAGCCCGTGCATGGAGAGGCGGTATTGCCATGAGTAAGATTCCAAGTGTTGAAACTATGGGAACTTGTCCGAAATGCGGAATCCTATTGGATCTTACCGTCGAAGTTGCCCCTGAAGAAGTTATATACCATGGCGTTTGTCCTGAACATGGGGCATTTACCCGTTCGGAGCCTCGAGCTGATTTGTCGGAACTTGGTGTTAAGGTTTCATCTACGGTTGGCATACGCGGTCAGCAAGCTTCTGTTGCGTAAGTTTTTGGTTGCAGCCTTAAATCAAACTCGGAACCAATTAGGGGCTGCACTGAAGACAGGAACGTTTAGGGTTGCAGTTCACAGGCTTCGACCCAGTATAGACCTCGCTGGTTTTAGCGGGGTCTATTTGTGTTTTGGGAGACTTGGGCAACCTAACTCATCTCGAGACAATAAGGCACTGTCGTTTTGGGCTTCGGTAAGCGTTTTGCGGTTGCTTGCTGTGCTTTAGCTTATGAGACCTTTGCGATAGCGCATTTCGATTGCTCAATGTCGCCATAATGAATGGCGGCAGTGGGGCAGAGCCTTAGGCAGCCGAAACACATAAAACACGTTTCTTTTATCCAGACGGGGTGCTCATCTTTCATTTCAATTGCTTCGGCGGGGCAAATCCGGCTGCATTTGCCGCAGCCAATGCAGTTTTTGCATACTGAGAAATTATCAGTATAAAGAACCTCGTCAAGATCGACACGGGTATAGAGGCCTGCGGCGCTCTTGGTCTTTCCATCGTTCATGACGCACTCCTTGCCCTGATCCCTGTTGTCCATTGTATTGCTCGGTTAATCGAGAAAACAATGCAATCTGAAACAGCATGTATGAGTCAAATTCATACATGAATTATCAATTGCATCCATCGTTTTTTTGAGACGTGGTTTCTACTGTTGGCCTTCAAGATTGCGACTCGGCATAACGGACTGTGCGTAGTGTTGCTGCTTATGTAACTAGCAGGTTTGTTATGCAGCCGAAACGTGATGATTTAAGGTCGATGGGCTGCTTCGCAATTCAGCCGCTTCGCTATTTGGCTAAGTTCGGTATAATTTCATGGTTATACAAATACAAGGATGAAGAAAGGGTGCATCGTGGCCAACAGCTACAAGCAAACCATGAATCTGCCGCGCACCGACTTCGCGATGCGTGCGAACTTGCCTGAAAACGAACCTAAGCGCCTTGAGTATTGGAATGACATCGACATTTACGCAAAGGTGCTTGAAAAGAACAAGGATAATGCACCCTTCGTCCTGCACGATGGTCCTCCGTATGCAAATGGCCCTATTCATATCGGTCATGCCTTCAATAAGATCCTTAAAGACTTCATCGTTAAGTACAAGTCTATGCGCGGCTTCTACGCACCCTATGTTCCTGGCTGGGATTGTCATGGCCTGCCTATTGAAAACAAGGTTGAAGAGCAGCTCGGCGAAGAGAAAATGGCTAAGATTGATACGGCTACGTTCCGTAAGATCTGTCGCGAATACGCCACTAAGCAGCTTGACGGCCAGCGCGAGGGCTTCAAGCGCCTTGGCGTGCGTGGAGAGTGGGATAATCCTTACCTCACCTACTTGCCTGAATATGAAGCAGGTAACATTGAGATTTTCAAGAAACTCTACCTTGACGGTAGTGTGTATCGTGGCCGCAAGCCCATTCATTGGTGCAGCCATTGTCACACAGCACTTGCTGAAGCTGAAATTGAATACAGCAACGAAGTAAGCCCCGCTATCTTCGTCCGCTTTGAAATGACGACTACTCCTGCTGGTCTTGAGTCTTACGAAGGCAAGATGGATGTAGCCATTTGGACCACTACGCCATGGACGCTTCCTGCAGACCAATGTGTCATTCTTCACCCGGCGGCAGAATACGTAGCTGTTGTTGTCGATGGTCGCGCCACCATTGTCGCCCGTGATTTGGTTGAGAAATGTTGCGAGCGTTTTGGCTGGAACAACGAACTTGCTTGTTGCGCTGACGGTAGCGAATGGTCTATGACCGGCGCAGATCTTGCTGGCAATGAGTACAAGCAACCTATTTTTGCCGACCAGGGCGAAATCGGTAAATTTATCTATGCCGACTACGTAACGCTCGAAGATGGTACGGGCATTGTACATGGCGCTCCTGGCCATGGTGTCGACGACTACAACGCTGGCATGAAATTCGATATCCCCGTTGTTATGCCTGTTGACGATGACGGCAAATTCTATGTTGGTGAGGGTATCGGTTATGGTGGCCCTTGGGGTGGAATGGATGTCAATGAGGCCAACCCCGAGATCATTAAGTGGCTCGATGAAAAGGGTCTCCTTATCCTTCACGAGGATATCGATCATAGCTACCCCCACTGTTGGCGCTGCCACGAGCCCGTTATTTTCCGTGCAACCACCCAGTGGTTTGTTTCCATGGATAAGACTGGTATTCGCGAAAAGGCATCTAATGCCATCAAGGAAGACGTTACCTGGTATCCTTCCTGGGCTTCTAATCGCATTGGCGCTATGGTCGCCGATCGTCCTGATTGGTGTATCAGCCGCCAGCGCTATTGGGGCGTTCCGATTCCAGTATTTACCTGCGATTCCTGCGGTGAAACCGTAGCAACCGAAGCAACATTCGATGCGGTTATCGATCTCTTCAAGACCGAAGGTGCTGATGCGTGGTATCGCAAGACGCCCGCTGAATTCTTGCCGGCAGATACCTGCTGTCCTAACTGCGGTGCCGGTGTTGATCACCTGGAATCCGATAAAGACGTTTTGGACGTTTGGTGGGAGTCTGGTGTAAGCCATACTTCCGTCTGCGAAGCCCGTGAGAATCTCCATCGTCCCGCCGATGTGTATCTGGAAGGCTCCGATCAGCATCGCGGCTGGTTCCAGTCTTCTTTGCTTACAAGCATTGCGGCATACGGTATTCCGCCCTACAAGAACGTTATTAGCTGCGGTTTCACGCTCGATAAAGATGGTAAAAAGATGTCCAAGTCTCTGGGCAATACCATCGACCCCAGTGACGTGAACAAGACCTTGGGCGCTGAAGTGCTTCGCTTGTGGACTAGCTCGGTTGATTATGGCCAAGATGTGTCCATTGGCGATGAGATCCTTCAGCGAACTTCTGAGACCTATCGCAAATTCCGCAATACCTTCCGCTTCCTGCTTGGTAATTTGGACAATTTCGACGATCAGACCGACTGCGTTGCCTGGGATGAGCTTGAGCCCATCGATCAGTATATGATGGTAAAAACTGCCGCCATGCTCGATGATGTCACGAAGGCGTTCGACGATTATCGCTTCCATCACGTTTATCGTGTGGCGTACGATTTTGTTACCGATCTTTCCAACGTTTACATGGATGTTGCGAAGGACCGCCTGTATTCTGAGGCTCCGGAAAGTCCCCGTCGTCGTGCGGTTCAGACTGTCCTTATGAACATCCTTGAAGTTATGGTTCGTGTGCTTGCCCCTGTTCTTACCTTTACCACTGAAGAGGTTTGGCAGCATTACCCCGAAGCAGCTCGTGGTCGCAAGGGACGTGAATCCTCTGTTCAGCTGTGCGATTGGCCTACTCGAGAAAGCTTCGATCCCGCCCTTCCTGCTGAAACGGAACAGCTCGAGGCCCAGTGGGCAACCATCATGGAAGTTCGCGATGTTGTAACCAAGGCGCTCGAAGAAGCGCGCGGTGCCAAGGTCATCAAGAAGAGCCAGGAGGCTAGCGTAGAGGTTACTGTTCCTGCTGGCGCTCTAGCTGTATTGAGCACTTTCGATGCAGCTGTATTTGAAGAGCTCTTCATCGTTGCGGGTGTTCGCTTTATTGAAGGCTCTGAGCTCGGTTGCGAAGTTGTTGCGGCGCAGGGTGAGAAGTGTCCTCGTTGTTGGAACTTCCGTGAGCTGGGTGGCAACGCAAACCATCCTCATGTATGCAAGCGCTGTGGCGACGCGCTTGATGCTATTGGCTTCGAAGGCGAAGAGCAAGGCTTTTGCCTGGGATGACCAACGCTTCTAAAAAAGATACAGGTGCCGCCAAAAACGGCGGCACCTGCTTTGCGCGCAACCTTGCCTTATGGGCGGGTTGCGCGTTTTTGTGGTGTGTTGTAGACCGACTTACAAAAGCCTATTTTGATAGCAACTTCCATGTTGGACAAATTGCGGTTCCCGATATCCTCGGCTTAGTTCAGCTCAATTTGGTTCACAACAACGGCGTTGCTTGGGGCGCCTTTGCGGGGAATATTCCCATAATCGCAATTGCAACTTCCTTGATGTGTATCGGTATTGCCGCTTTTTCCTTTTACTGGGCGCGTCGCTCCTCAATGCCTGAGATGATTGGACTCGGGTTGCTGTTTGCAGGCGGAATTGGTAACTTATACGATCGCATTGCACAGGGGTATGTTGTCGATTTCATTACACCGCTCTTTATTGATTTCCCAACTTTTAATATTGCCGACATTGGTGTTACTTGCGGAATTGCTTTGTTGGCTATTTGCTGGATAGTTCAGATTGTTCGTGAGGGAAAGAGTCCTCATGAAACCTCTTCAACTAAGGAGGAATAACGTATGGCGCGAAGCCTTTCAACTACGGTTACCGAAGCATATAACGATATGCGCCTTGATTCCTTTTTGTACGAATCGGGGTTGTATGAATCGCGTAGTAAAGCGGTAAAGCAGATTGAAGCAGGCAAGGTTTTTGTGGGTGGGCAGACTCCGACGAAAAAGACTTTGGTGCATACGGGCGATTTCATTGTTTACGAGGAATTCGAAAGTAACGACCGAGTGTTTCTTGAACCTCAGGATATTCCACTCGATGTGTTTTTCGAAGATGACGATATGGCCGTCATCAACAAACAAGCTGGTTTAATCTGCCATCCTTCTCCAGGCCATCCTGACGGGACGCTGTCCAATGCGCTCATCTATAAATATGGTCGCGATCATTTGGCGCATATCCAGGGCGACGATCGTCCAGGCATTGTTCACCGCTTAGACGGCGACACTTCAGGACTTATGCTTGTTGCCAAAAACGACGAAATTGGATTTGAGCTGCAGGACGAGATCCGCTCTCGCAATGTTAATAGACGTTATCTATGTCTGGTGCATGGAAATATTGCAAGTGATACAGGTCTTATCGATGCGCCTATTTTCCGAAGCGATAAAGTTCGTACCCGTATGCAGGTCTCCGATAAACCCCAGGCACGTTCTTCGGTGACCACGTTCAAGGTGCTGGAACGCTTTGAGTCTTCCAATAAAGATAATGGCTTCTCGCTAATCGAATGTAAATTGTACTCTGGGCGCACACATCAGATCCGTGTGCATATGGAATACATTAAGCATTGGTGCGTTGGTGATCCTATGTATGGCACTCCCGGTAAAGCCGACAATCTTGGTTTAACGCGTCAATTCCTTCATTCCTATTTTGTAGAGTTCGAGCATCCTCGTACGGGTGAGGTGATGGAATTCTTGGCTCCTGTGCCGAAAGATTTGCAGGATACCCTTCGCAAGCTCCAGAACCGTCGCATTGGCCTTACGGATGCAGGTAGGGAAGTGCTCTTTAAGTACTGCAGTGAGGGTCGAGGCATTCAACTTCCTGAAGGCAAGACTGCCGAAGAGGTTGATTCGTTTACGTTTCTGTAAAAGGAGTTCATAGCTGCGTTCGCTGCGGGTAGATTGCGCATGTGCTGGCTAAACAGCTATAGAGGTCGCCGTTGAGCGGCCTCTATTTGTCGATAGGCTAATACTATTGCGTGGAGTTGGGAGTGCTCTCGATATCTTTGTCCGCTATTAAAAGCGGTGCGATTATTCTTGTAAAGAATACAAGCCAGACAAGCGAAAGACAAAATCCACCCAACACATCGCTTGCAAAATGAACTCCCAGGTAAATGCGACTAATTCCAATCATGGCGATAATCACGCAGAGGGCAACTATGATGAGTGTGCGGCGCACCCTGTCTTTTTCATAGCGCCAAACGAACCAAACAAGCAAGCCGAAAAATGCCATAGCAATCATTGAATGACCAGATGGAAAGCTGAAACCGCTGGCTTCAGCAAGGCGAAAGCCTTCGGGTCGGGGGCGTTGCACGATTGCCTTCATTACTTGGTTTAGGGCAAGAGCCAGTATTAGGTTTATGCCCGTGCATAATCCAACTTTTCTTCCCGGTGCAAAGGCGGTTACTAGGACCCAGAGCACCACGATGGTGACAGGCGTTGCCAAATTGGAAAAGCTTTCCATGATGGGCGTAAGCCAGGGTTGGCGAAGGTTTTCTACGATGAGCCAGTACGCTGCTTCATCGAGTTTCATTGCTTCGCTTTCAAGTACCTTGTCCAAGATGCCCAGATACACGGTGGTGCAAACAACGGCGACGACAAGCAGTTTGTTGTCGAGAAGCAGACGCTTGAATTGATTTGCGGCAGCCACGAGGCGTTCGTTGCTCATGTAATTAAACCCTCTCTGTGGCGGAATAAAACGCATCATATTGTAAAACCGAGGTCGTGCTCGATACGTGTTATTTGATAGTTGTAGGGAAGAAGTAAGATGCAAATAGCAATCTTTTAAAGAATTCTTTACCAGTTATTTCAAACTTATATAAGACTTGAACTGGTATTTTATTGGGTGTATTAAGCCTTATTCGATTTCATTAGGAGGCTTAATATGGAATCTAGGGATATTCTTTCGCGGCTCAATAATTCCGTTTGTTCGAGGGAGCGGTTGGCTGCAATTTTGGGGCAGTTGGAGTTGCCGTTACGGATCAAGAGATCTTTGATATAGAAAACCAAAGAAATGAATCGCTTAGATCCCATGGGTTGCTGGAGCTTGATTCACGCGCCCTCGAGGTGCTCTTGACCTTCCTTGGGCAAGCGCCTGTTTTTCCTTGCTATTATGCAGCTGAAACAGTCTGTGAACTTATCGAGCTGTACTATGCTCTTCGCTCATCGTATTCTCCCGAGGTCGGTGATCCGGAGCTGATTGAAAAAAATGCAGCTTCTTTCGAATCAAGCGAGGGCTCAGTTGATCTCATTGACCTAGATGCTCTGATTATTTTCTCTTGCGATCCTTAGGATGCTTTCGGGGAAGCAGCTGATAGATGCGGTTTAAGCAGCCAGGATTCGTTGATTTGGGAATATGACGAGTTTTCAACTGGTTGGGATGGGGAAGTATGGGGTGCAGATTATGACAAGTAATGATCTGCATATTCTTAGCCCACATAGCCACGGCGCGTTGAAGGAGCCGGTTGCTCAACCTTTACTGTACAAGATCGATAAGGCGGCCCTCGAAGGATTTGGCAGGTTGTTTAGCGGGCTTGTGATGCTGCGCACCCATGGAACATCGTCGCCAATTTCTGAACTCGAGGCGGTTCAGCTTGCTAATTCCCTCTGCTACGTCCTTGGGTCGTCCGATCTGCCGCCAGATTCCTTGAAAAACGCATTAGCCAATGACCCTTGCCTTCTATGAACGTCAAGTGAAACACTTGGAGGTGCGAGTGGAAGCGCTTCTGGTGATACGGAAGCGAATCTGCGAGCTAATGCCGCCTCTTCGCAATGTTTCTTTGCGCGATACGTTGGGAAGCATAGGCAAGATAAGCGCTTTATACGATATACGTTTCCGGGCTCATGAGGTTCCCTGCGACACCCAGTATCAGCTTAGTTGTCCTGTGGATGATAGCTTGATAGGGATCGATTATTTGGAGGCCTGGATAAGCGAATTATTGAAAGAAGTTGCAGTTTACATCGGGCAGTTGTATTTCAGTGCTAGAGCGGTTTTGCTCAGACTATCGAGGGCTTCATGTCAATCTTTCGACCTTCTTAAATCTCGCGAAGATCTATTGGAGCGCGTCGGGGAGCGATGCGGGGATGCTCGCTGAACGTTCAACCGATTGGAGCTTCGCTTGATTCGGGAATACGGTTAGCTTTAACCATCGCAGAGACCGAGGCAGCGTCCTGGGTGGATAGAGCGCAGGACGCTGCCTGTTTTCACCTGAATTCGTTTAGTGGCAGCCACAAGAGGTATTGTCGCAGCCTTTGCAGCTCGAACATGCAGGGGCAAGTTCGATATCTTTGTTCTGTATTTTAAGGTACACGAATATGCCGAAAGCGATTATGGCGACAGCGGCAAATCCGATAGGACTTAATTGGCCAATGCCGCCAGTTGCAAGCAATCCGAAAGCGTACACGATAAACGAAACGATCCAGGCAATGCTGCATTGCAGCACTATCATTTCGAGTGCCGCACGAGTGCCACCCTGTTCGCTGCGGACCGTGGCAATGGCCGCTACGCACGGCGTGTAGAGCAAAACAAAGGCTAGGAATGCCATTGCAGTTACCGGCGTGAACAGCATCGTAAGATCCACCCCTTCGCCCATCACTTGGGTTAGGGTGGATACCACACTTTCTTTGGCCATAAAGCCTGTCATAAGGGCGGTAGACACGCGCCAGTCTCCATAGCCGAGCGGGGCGAAAAGCGGCGCTATAAAGCCGCCTATGCATGCCAGGAGGCTAGTATCCACATCTTCTACGACGTTTAGATGGGCGTCGAAGGTTTGCAGGAACCAGATAATGACACATGCGGCAAGAACGACGGTAAATGCTTTCTTGATAAAGCCTTTCGCTTTGTCCCAAACCAATCGGGCAACGCTTTTCGCTGCAGGGAGACGATAGTTGGGAAGCTCCATAACAAAGGGCACGGGCTCGCCTCTAAAGCGCAGGTGTTTTAGCAAGGCGGCAAAGGCAATACCACATAGTACTCCGAATGCGTACATGCCAATCATAACCACGGGCTGCATGGGGCGAGGGAAGAATGCGCCGATAAGCAAAGCGTAGATGGGCAGTTTTGCGCTGCAGCTCATGAAGGGCACCAGCATCGTTGTCATTTTGCGATCTCGTTCGCTCGAAAGCGTGCGTGTGGCCATGATCGAGGGCACCGAGCATCCAAATCCCATAAGAAGCGGAACGATGCTTCTGCCAGAAAGGCCGATCTTTCGCATAGCGCGGTCCATAACAAAGGCGACACGTGCCATGTAGCCAGAATCCTCCAAAATGGAGAGGAAAAAGAACAGGGTAACAATAGTGGGCAAAAAGCCAATAACCGCTCCCACGCCGGCGCCAACGCCATCTATGAGCAATGATTCTGCAACTGGGTTAAGCCCCCATGATTCAAGGCCTGCGGCCAAAGTACTCAGGGCAATATCGACACCCTCGCTCACTAAATCCGAAAGCGTTCCACCGATAGGGCCAAAGGTCATAGCGAAAACAAATGCCATGATGGCGAAGAAGCAGGGGATGCCGGTGAAGCGGCCAGTTAGAAGCTTGTCTACGGCAACGCTGCGCTTGTGCTCCCTGCTTTCGTGAGGGCGTACTACTGTTTTGCTGCATAGATCAGAAAGGAACGAGAAGCGCATATTCGCCAAAGCTGCTTCGCTGTCCATTCCTGCATCTTTCTCCATGGAGGTGGTAAGTTCGTCAATCGAAGACAGGGCGCTTTCGGGTAGGCTGAGCTTTTCCTTGATAAGCTCATCGCCTTCGACCATTTTGGTTGCGGCGAATCTGAGGGGCACGGAAGCCTGCTCGGCGTAGGGCTCGATGAGATGAGCAGTTGCGTGGATGCAGCGATGTACTGCTCCTAATGGGTTGTGCTCTTCCTCGCTTGAGGGGCAAAAGTCGATTTGTTCCGGCAGTTCGTAAAAACGAGCAACATGGAGAGCATGGTCTACAAGTTCGTCCACACCTTGATTCTTTGCAGCAGAAATGGGAACAACCGGGATACCGAGTTCCGCTTCGAGTTCGTTGACGCGAATGGTTCCACCGTTCTTTTCGACCTCGTCCATCATGTTCAACGCAAGCACCATGGGAATGCCCAGTTCCATAATCTGCATGGTGAGGTACATATTGCGTTCAATGTTGGTGCCGTCGATGATGTTGATAATGCCATCTGGCTTCGATTCGAGAAGGAAGTCGCGCGTTACGATTTCTTCATTTGAGTACGGTGAGAGCGAGTAAACTCCAGGCAAGTCGGTAACAGTGGCTTCGGAATGGCTGCGGATAGTGCCGTCTTTCCTATCGACAGTGACACCGGGAAAGTTGCCAACATGTTGATTGGCTCCGGTTAGCTGATTGAACAAAGTGGTTTTGCCGCAGTTCTGATTCCCAACCAAGGCAAAGGTCAAAGGGCCGGTTTTAGCGGTTTCTCTTTGAGTGTGACGTCGGTAGTCACCTGCTCCCGAAAGCTCACCTAAGCCAGGGTGGGCAATATCCTGGTGAATGTGATGGTTCTTTCGGAGGGTTGCTGGCTTGTCCGAGAGGGTGACGCATACGTTATTTGCCTCTTCGAGTCGAAGGGTCAACTCGAACCCACGCACCGTGATCTGTATTGGGTCGCCCATGGGAGCGATTTTTTGTAGGGTTACCAGAGCGTTGGGGGTGAGACCCATATCGAGCAAATGTCGTCTGATGGAGCCTGATCCACCCACTGATTCCACTATGGCGTTTTGTCCTGGCTCAAGCTCGCTAAGAAGCATCTGCTTAAATCCCCTTCGATTATCTTATCGAGCGGTCCTCGATATACGAAATGATAGCCCTTTAAATAAAGCAGCTGGATAGGAATTTCATTGCCCAGATGATTTGACTGGTGATGGGGCAAAGAAATAGGCGATATAGTTCGGATCACCAAAGCAACACCAGCAGAGTTGTTTTCGAATACAAACAAAAAAGCAGGCCAGAAGGATGAAATCCTCTGACCTGCTGATTTAGCTGGTCGGGTTGACAGGATTCGAACCTGCGACCCCTTGACCCCCAGTCAAGTGCGCTACCAAACTGCGCCACAACCCGTTCGATTACTGCCCGAAGCAGCTCTGCTATAATAACCCAAACAACAAAGCGATGCAAAGGGATTTTTCAAAATATTTTTCCAAATTTATTAGATCCGATTGTATTCCCAGCTCAAGATGGTACTTAGAACTATTATTTAATTCGCTTTTGCCATGGAAAGGGCTTTGTCGAGAATGACATGAGCCAGTTCAGTTTTAGGGGCAGGGTCGATGTGTTCCGCGCCTGATTCGGTTACAAGCCAGATTTCATCGTCGTCTTTTCCGAACGTTTTGTTTGCGCCCACTTCGTTTGCAACAATCATATTTGCGCCTTTTTTGGCAAGTTTCTTGCGGGCATTGTCGACTACGTCATTTGTTTCAGCGGCAAACCCAATTACAACTCGGTTTTCCTTCTTGTGGCCAAGCGTTGCCAAGATATCGGGGTTTTCGGCGAGCTGAATAGCGGAAAGTTCACTGTCATTCTTGCCCTTTTTGAGTTTCTTGTCAGCTGGGTTTGCGGGGCGCATATCTGCCACTGCTGCAGCAAACAGGGCGATATCTGCATTGGCAAATGAAGCCTCTGCAGCGGAAAGCATGTCGCGTGCGCTTTCGACGTACGTCGTCTCTACGCCGGCGGGCGCTGGGAGTGCAACGGGCCCAGAAATCAAGGTGACCTGAGCTCCTCGGTTGGCGGCTGCTGATGCAAGCGCATAGCCGAATTTGCCAGAAGAGCGATTGGTGAGGTAACGGACCGGGTCGATGGGCTCTACTGTGGGCCCAGCGGTGACCATTACGCGCTTGCCTGCAAAGTCGTTTTTGATTTCATTCTTTCCATTGAGCAGATCAAGGACGGCAGAAACGATACGTTCTGGTTCAGCGAGGCGGCCGCGCCCAACATCGCCACAGGCAAGGTAGCCGTCATCGGCTTCAACGAAATGGAAACCACGTGTTTTGAGGGTTTCCATATTGGTTTGCGTTGCAGCGTTTTCATACATATGAACATTCATAGCGGGTGCAACCACGATAGGCGCTGTGGTGGCGAGAAGGGTGGTGGAGAATAGATCGTCCGCGATGCCGTGTGCTGCTTTTGCCATAACGTTTGCCGTACACGGCGCAAGGAGTACAACGTCAGCTTCTGCTGCTAATGAAATGTGATGAATTGGATCGGAGGGGTCGTCGAATAAACCTACCGCAACCGGTTCATGGGTGAGGGAGCGGAAAGTGAGTGGGTCGATAAAGTGCGTGGCATGCTCGGTCATCATCACTTTAACTCGAACGCCGGCTTTTTGGAGTCCTCGTACGATTTCGCATGATTTATAGGCGGCGACTCCTCCGCTAACACCTATAAGTACGGTTTTCTGTTCCGCGGTATCCATCAAATTCGCTCCTTCAGCGATAAAAGGTACAAAAAAGCGCTGCCGATATTGTACGGCAGCGCACGAGATTCTTTGTTGGGGTATTGGCTAGTCGCGTTTGTTGTCTGCGCTGCTTGGCGGTGTTTCCGGAAATTCTCCTGCGCCTTCGTTTCTTCCGTTATCGACTACGAGGGGACCTTCTACGGTTGTGTCTTTCGGAAGGGCAAAGGAGAGTACTACGGCAGAGAGGAATGTAAGGGCAACACTGTTACCTACGAAGATGTTCTGTAGGAGCTCTGGGAAGTAAACGAATATCTCGCCAACTTGAGTGAAACCAATGCCTAATGCCAGCGAAATGGCAGCAATAGTAATATTGCGCTGCGAAAAACCTGCGCTTGCTATCATTTGGAAGCCGCTCAGGATGATATTGCCAAACATCATGATGGTGCATCCTCCCAAAACTGCATCAGGGAGTGAGCCGAATACGGCGCTAATGACCGGAATGAAGCCTGCAAGTACCAGCACTCCTGCGCCGCAGGCGATAGCGCAGCGGTTGACGACTTTAGTCATAGCCACAAGGCCAATGTTTTGAGCAAACGTGGTGAGCGGAGAGCAGCCGAAGCAGCCAGCAATGGAGCTGGTAAGACCGTCGGCGGCTACCGCGCCCGAGAACTCGCGTTCGGTAGGGATGCGCTTGAAGCCGATGGCGGCGAGCGCTGCAGTGTCGCCTAAGGTTTCTGCGGCGCTAACCAGGTATAGAAGTGCAACGGCAATAATTGCTCCAGGGTGAAACTCGGGTGCGAATGGCATAAGTTGGGGCATGCTAAACGCACCGATTCCCTCGAATGCCGAGAAATCAACTTTGCCCATGATGAGTGCCAAAATATAGCCCACGCACAGACCAAACAAAACCGAGAGTTGTTTTGCGTTCCCCTTCACCAATCCTTGAAAAACCAGACAGGAAATGAGAGAGACGAAGCCCAGTGTTAGGTTTTCCGGAGAGCCAAAATCAGGAGCGCCGGAACCTCCGCCAAACGATTGCGCTCCAACTGATAGCAACGAAAAGCCGATGGAGGTAACTACGACTGCAGAGACAATGGGTGTGATGAATTTGCGCCAGTATTTAGCGAATAGACCCAAAACGCCCTCGAGCAAACCGCCAACGATAACGGCTCCGACCGCAGCGGGATAGCCATAATTGACGGCAATTCCGCATAGCACGGTTACGAAGGTGAAGCTCACACCCATGACGATGGGCATTCGGGCGCCAATGCGCCAGATAGGGAATAGCTGTATAAAAGTGCCGATGCCTGCAACAATCATTGCATTTTAAATAAGCATCGCGGTGGTTGCATCATCGAAGCCAGCAGCAAACGCAATGATTGCGATCGGTGCAAGGTTTGCGACAAACATGGCAAGCACATGCTGTAGGCCGTAGGGGAATGCACGTGCTATGGATATCTTGCCGTCGAAGTCCTCTAGTTCAGATTTGGGTTGCGAAGTGGTTTGAGGGGACGGGGAGGTTAGTGTGCTCATCGAAAAGTTATCTCGCCTGATTCGGGGTCCATTGCATCAACAATGGCAAGAGATTCAAGCTGATAGCCGCGCTGACGAAGCTTCGCACCGCCTTCCTGGAAACCTTTTTCAATAGCAATGCCAATGCCCTCGATCGTCGCACCAGCGTCTTCGCAAACTTCAATGAGTCCGTTCATGGCACAACCATTCGCCATGAAGTCATCGATGAGCAGCAGGTGGTCTTCGGGTCCAACGAATTTCTTTGAAACTATGACATCGAAGATCTTGCCATGAGTGAAGCTCTGAACACGCGTGGCATATACCGTTCCGTCAAGATTGATGCTCTGAGCCTTCTTTGCAAATACGACAGGAACATTGAATACACGAGCTACGATTGCTGCGATGCCTATGCCGGAAGCTTCGATGGTGAGAATCTTGTTAATGGGCTTGCCGTCGAAGGCACGCTTCCATTCCAAGGCCATTTCCTCAAACAAAGCCACATCCATCTGATGGTTGAGGAAAGAGTCAACTTTAAGGACATCACCGCTCTTAACGATGCCGTCGCGTTGGATTCGCTCTTCGAGCAGACGCATAGGGCGTCATCCTTTCTGGTGCCAGTGGGGACTGGCTTTGGGGTTGTGTATAAAGATGTCGTTAGTCTAACTCACTTTTCTTTTGTTCTGTGGCAAGGTGGAGCATTTTGCTGGGAGGATTGGCATTATTTTGTCTCTTTCGGGTAACGGGCTGAGTTCAAGCGCGTTGCTTTGCTATAGTCCTTTTATATGGTTGAGCAACACTACACATCACAAGAAAAAGGCCACGAAAAGCCTTTACCTGCAGAAGCTGATTTTGCCGCTGCTCTTCGTCGAGCCGATGTATGCGACGGGTACCCCTCTGAACAGCCCGCTAAGCACATTAAGTCTTTGCGTGATTTTGGGGAGTTCCTGCTTGATTCGACGGTGGTGCGCTCATTTCGCGCCCAGCTTGCTCCAGGATATCTAAATCTCAGTTTCCTCCTTCTATTCTGGGTATTTGTTTCAGCTTCGGTTTTGGGGCTTGCCTTAGAAGATGTCTTCCATGTTCTGGTATATGGTGGCTACGAGAGTCGTGCTGGCTTTGTGTGGGGCCCGTTTTCTCCGATTTATGGCGTGGGGGCAGTGGCTCTGACCCTTTTTCTTAACAGGTTTTATTACACTCACGATCTGGTTATTTTTCTTGTTGCCATGGTGGTTGGCGCTTCCCTTGAGTATGGCGCCAGTTGGATGATGGAAACTTTCTGGCACGCCATTGCCTGGGACTACACGGGAACATTCGGCTCTATCAACGGCCGCACCAATTTCTTCTTTGGTGTCATGTGGGGTACGTTGGGATTATTCTGGGTTCGTCTTGTTCTGCCTATCATCAAGGGTGTTCAGAAGCGCTTTTCCAATAAGAGCAGTAAGGCTTTCAAGGTCATAAGCTGGCTTTTGGTGGTTTTTATCCTGGTTGATGCCGTTATGACTGTTTTGGTTTTGCATCGCGAAGGTCAGCGTACACAAGGCATTCCACCAGCAACCCAAATTGACGTGATGCTTGACGATGTTTTCCCCGATGAATGGCTCCAAGAGCGTTTCCACAACATGACGGTTTCCGCTGATGTGGGTAAGCAGGAACAGGATCAGGCCCAGTAGGTTGACGATCGAAAGACGACTTCTGCTCTCTCATTTGGAGCACGTCTACTCTTACCTTATAACGGCAGGTTCAGGGTTGGAGCGAAATGTAATAGGCTACGGAGGCATTCGTTATGACGAAGCAGGCTGAAAAGAAAACTAACGCAATGCGAGAGCTCGAGCGTGCGGGTCAGTCCTATGAAGCGCATTCGTTCGAGTGTCCTGAGGCGATTTCAGGCGTTGAGGTTGCTCGGGTCCTAAACGAAGACCCTGATTGTGTTTTCAAAACTCTCGTGACTGTCGGCAAGAGCGGGGATCATTATGTGTTCATGATTCCTGTTGCTATGGAGCTTGATCTAAAAAAGGCTGCCGCTGCGGTTGGTGAAAAATCGGTCCATATGGTCAAATCAAAGGAATTGCTTGGTCTTACGGGCTATGTACACGGCGGGTGTTCGCCGTTGGGAATGAAGAGGCTTTTTACCACCACCGTCGATGAAACGGCGGCACTCTACGATCGCATTTATTTTTCTGGTGGAAGGATTGGTTGTCAGATAGAGACAAGTCTCGATTCGCTGAAGGCAGCCATTCCTGTTAAGGAAGCTGACATCACCGCATAACCATCTTATATTGCCTGTGTTTTTGTTCAGGGATATTCGAATTGGAATGAAGAGGCCCTGTGATTTTCCGTAGAAATCACAGGGCCTCTTTGAATCGAATCCGCTCTACAGATCGCGAGGGATTGTTGCCAATTCGGCTTCGGTGAACACTGGACCGTCAAGGCAGATGTATCGGCCTCCTATATTGCAACGACCGCATTTGCCCACGCCGCATTTCATTCGCGCTTCGAGTGTGGTGATGATGTCTTCGGGCTTGTATCCAAGCTTTGTCAGCGATTCGCGGCAGGTACGGAATAGGCTCGGTCCCCCGCAAAGGGTTACAGCGGTGTTTTCGGTCGAAAGACCTTCGTTCGCGACGACCTGTTCAAGATAGGGTGCCGTGTAGGAAACGGGCCCAGTCCATGTTTCGTTACCGTGGTACAGGCTTACATGGACATGGGTATCGGGTTGGTTGGGCCAAATGTCGAACAACTCTTCTTTAAATACCAGGTCATCATAGGTGGATGCGCTATATACCAAATCGATGCGCCCGTAGTCCTCTCGATGGCGCAAGCAATACTCCAAGAAGGAGCGTACTGGTGCCATGCCGATGCCGCCTGCGATGAAGAGCATGTTGCGACCGCAGGTGCTTTCGTAAGGGAACCAATTGCCGTACGGTCCGCGAAGCCCCACCGAATCGCCAACTCGGAGCTTGTGCATTTGCTCGGTTACTACGCCCACTTTTTTTACAGCCATCTCAACGTAGTCGTCTCCTCGTGAGGTGATGCAAAACATGCATTCGCCAAATGGGGGTACGGAGAACATGCCTAGTTGTCCGGGTTTGCTGGCGAAAGGTGCATCTCCTTCTGGGGTTTTGAAAGTGAAGAGCTTTACGTCGTGGGTGAGTTCCTTGATGCCGGTAACCACAACGATGTTCGGAACAAGCGAAGATCCTTCGCAGATTCCCGCACATCCGTGTTCGACTATGATATCAGGCATGGTCTTATCCCTTCTGTGCGGGCTCTGCATTTACGCGGTCGATAATCGCGGTGATGTCCATGGATGCGGGGCAGTCGACCAGGCAACGCCCGCAGCCCACGCAGAGCGGTTTTCCGTATCGTTCTTCGAAGAAGCACAGCTTGTGCATGAAGCGCTGTCGTACACGATTTCGCTTTTGCTCGCGGGGGTTGTGATTGCCTGCCATGAGTGTGTAGTCCTTGAACATGCAGCTATCCCAGCAACGGAAGCGGGCGTTTTCTTCCTTTTTTCGTGCTTGACTGAGATCGAAGCAGTGGCAAGTTGGGCATATGAATGTGCAGCTGCCACAGGTGAGGCAGGCTGTAGAAACCTCATCCCACAAAGGGCTGTCGAACATTCCATGGAGCTTTTCGGCTACGCCTTCCATGCTGACTTTGGTAACGCATTCAATGGGCTGACGATCAACTTCTCCTTCTTCAAGGAAAGGCTTCCAGGCATCTGCAAGCGCTTGGCCGCGTTCGGTCTGGACGTGAACCACAAAGGCATCGTTGTCTTCGAGAAGCAGGATATCGGCTTCAGGAGCGGCGTTTGGGCTCTGACCCATTGAGTCGCAGAAGCACGCATCGCTTGTGCGAGGGCATGCCATTGCGACCAAGGTTAGAGCGTTTCGCTTTGCTTGGTAAAATTCGTCAATATAGCCCTTCGATAAAAAAACTTGGTCCATTCGTTCGATGGCGGCTGCATCGCACGGGCGAACGCCAAAGGCAACGAAGGGGCGGGGTGTCTCTAGGGCGCTGTTGATAAAGGCGCCGTCAGGACCTTTGCCCCAGGTGTAGAGTTTTTCGGTGGAGGGGAAGAGAAGCCCCTTTGGGGGAATCTTCGTGTTTTGCAGCTGGAAGTTCGGCTCGGTAACTTCTCCCTGTTCACCGTAAAGGGCAAAACGAGAAGTCCCATCCACTATGGCAGGAACAAACACGTCCATGGATGCCGAGGTGGTTTCAAGCACTTCGTTCAAATGGTTTTTCCTGAACAGCATTGCGGCCTCCTACATGAATTCTTCGATGTCGTCGGTCTTGAAGGTGCGCAGTGCATCGGGGGCATCGAGGGAAAGGCCGCCACCTTCGTAGGGGCCGAACAGTTCATTGATGTCCTTGATCTGCTTATGCATCAGTGTCATTAGCGGGAGACCCATAGGGCATACGCGTTCGCATTCGCCGCATTCAATGCAGCGATCCGCAACATGGAACGAGCGAGTAACGCCGTAGTAGCGAGCCTGCTCGACATCGAATTGCTTACCTTGCCATCCCTCACGCTCTTGCTCCGCGAAGCACACTTTACATGTGCAGCAGGGACACGCTTGGCGGCATGCATGACAACGGATGCATGTTTCGTACATCAGATCAAAAAATGCGCGACGTTCTTCGCGGGTCATAGCTTCAAGATTTCGCACGTCAGCAAAGCGATCGTTTTTTGGTTCTGGGGCAAGTTCTCCCACCAGTTCATCGTAGACAACTGGATTGCGGAACTGGCACTCGTAGCAGCGCTTGAGCTCGGCGCCATCTCGAGTAGTGCATCCCGTGCAAGGGATGCCAATGAGATACACGTCTTCACGCTTGAGTTGGTTGTCGGCGATGAGACGGTTGATTGCGCGGCTTTCGCATCCGCGGGCGATAAGGCCAACCCGCCCCTTGTCTTTCTGTTCGAGCACATATTTCCCCAATGCGTGCTCACAATGCTGATCGCAGACAAGGAGTGCAGCTTGTTCGGAGTCATTTGCGCAAAACGGAGTACGCTGATACTCGAAACGGCCTGCGGTCCAGCCGATCACGCAAGCGACGGTACCGTCCTCGATGAGCTGTGTTGCACGTTTGCGCACAATGTCAGTGAAGTTCATCACAGTCCCTCCCTTGCGTTTTGGGGGGTTGCAAGCCATTCGTATTTTGCGGAAATGGGATGGGGGATATCCTTTGGTGCAAGATTGGGAAGATCGTTGGAGAGCGGTCCAAGCTCACGGATGCGCTCAGTGACTTCCATTACAGTATCGCGGAATTTTCCAGCTTCGGAGCCTGAGATCCAGCGAACTATGAAACGGTCGGGCTCAAGACCCAAGAATTCCAGCAAGCGCTTGTATACCATCATGCGGCGTTTCGCATAATAATTACCAGTGGCATAGTGGCAATCGCCGGGGTGGCAGCCGCAAACCAAGACGCCGTCGCAGCCATCCTGATATGCTTTCAGGACATATTGCGGGTTAACGCGACCGGAGCAGGGCACGCGAAGCAGCCGAATATCAGCGGGGTATTCCATGCGATTGAGTCCGGCCAAGTCGGCGCCAGCATAGGTGCACCAATTGCAGCAGAATGCCAAGATTTTCGGTTTCCAAGTTGTGTCGATGGCGCCTTGCTCGGGCGAGCAGTTCGCGCCGTTTGTGGTCTCGTTCATCGGAGCAACGCCTCCATTTCGCGCATGATTCCCTCATTTGTGAAGCCCAGCAGGTCGGCGGCACCCGAACGGCAGGCAACGGTGCATGCACCGCAACCCTGGCATAGACCCGGATTGGGTTTTGCGACGGTGCGGATGACCTTCTGCGAGTTTTCGCGCATGGCGACTTCAACAAGCTCAAGAGCCCCATAAGGGCAGATGTCGGTACATGCACCGCATCCGGAGCATTTTGCATTGTCAACGTGGACGATCATGGGGTTTGACTCAATCTGCCCACGCGCCAGAAGGCCGATGACCTTAGATGCAGCGGCTCCAGCTTGGGCGACCGTGTCAGGAATGTCTTTAGGCCCTTGAGCCACGCCTGCAAGGTAGACGCCTGCGGTATTAGTTTCCACTGGGCGGAGCTTCGGGTGGGCTTCGGTGAAAAAGCCTTCGGGGCCACGTTGGGCGTTGAGTACGCCGGCGATTTGCCCAGCACCTTCATTGGGCACCATGGCCGTTTCGAGAACCACCATGTCAGCGTCTACTCGCACTACCTGACCTGAGAGCGTGTCTTCTCCCATGCAGACTAGTTTGCCGTTTTCGGGATAGATCTTCGAAACGCGCCCACGCACATAAACCGCCCCATCGTGCAGGGTGTTCATATAAAATTCGTCATATCCCTTGCCGGCGCAGCGAACATCCATATAGAACACAAAGCAGCGTCCGCCCTTGACCTTGTCAAGGTATTGGTGCGCATGCTTCGCGGAATACATGCAGCATGCGCGACTGCAGTAGGAAACGCCTTTGTGAGGGTCACGTGAGCCAACGCACTTGATGATTGCGATGGTTTTTGGCTCTTTGCTATCGCTGGGGCGTTGGATATGACCTTCGGTGGGGCCCGATGCGTTTACCAAGCGCTCAAATTGAAGCCCAGTGATTACGTCGGGGTAGTTTCCGCCGCCATATTCACCGTAGAGTTTTGTCCAGTCGATTAGATCGTAGCCGGTGGCAAGGATTATGGCGCCGAATGTATCGGTGGTGATGCGGTCGGTGTCATCGTAGCGGATTGCGCCGGTGGGGCAGATTTTTGCGCACACACCGCATTTGCCCTCGGTTAGTTTCCGGCAGGAGTTGGGGTCGATGGTCGGCTTGCTAGGAACAGCTTGGGCAAATGGCTTGTAAATGGCTTTACGTAGAGAGAGACCCTCGTCGAATTCGTTCGTTGTTTTGCTGGGGCATTTGGTTTCACAGGCGCCGCAGCCAGTGCATAGGTCGTAGTCGATATACTTGGCCCTTTCACGGATGGTGGCCTCGAAATTGCCGATATAGCCCGTAACCTTTTCAACCTCAGAAAGCGTTTTGATGGTGATGTTGGGGTGGTTTCCTGCTTCAGACATCTTGGGCGTGCAGATGCAAGCGGAGCAATCCATGGTGGGGAAGGTTTTATCCAATTTAACCATTTTGCCACCGATGGAAGGATTTCGCTCAACCAGGGTAACAGGGAAGCCCGCATCAGCAACATCGAGGGCTGCTTGGATGCCAGCGATGCCTGCGCCAACAACCAGCACTTTGCGGTTTACTGGTATTGTTTGCGTGTAGAGGTTTTTGTCGGTATCAACTTTCGCCACGGCCATGGCAACAAGGTCAATAGCCTTAGGGGTGGATTCCTCTTTGCTTTTGTGAACCCATGAGCATTGTTCGCGGATGTTTGCGATCTCAAGCATATAAGGATTGATGTCCGTTTTTTCGGCCAGCATCTTTCGGAAGGTCTGTTCGTGCATGCGCGGGCTGCAGCTGGCAATAACAAGCCTGTCGAGGTTGTGTTCCTTGATAGCATCTACAATTGCTTGTTGACCAGGGTCGGAGCAGGTGTACTTGTTTGTTGTTGCGAATGCTACGTTAGGCATCACCCTTGCAGCTTCCGCGACTGCTTCAACATCAACGGTTGCGGCAATGTTTGTTCCGCAGTGGCATACGAAAACGCCAATTCTGCTCATGCGATCACCTCCTTCGTTGCGTTGGCTTCGGGCTTCGTTCCTGATTTTGCTTTTGCAGCTCGGGTTGCTGCACGTGCTTTCCGTTGCGTCTCTTTGGCGGATTTTGCTGCTTCCTCGGCTTCTTTTTCAGCGGCACGTTGCTTGTTCCATGCGGCTAATGCCCTTTCATGGAGGTTTCCTGCCGGATGGAAGTGCCTATTGATGCCGGATTTAGATGCGGGAGCTCCCATGCTCGCAGCTAAAAGCTCTGTGAAGTAATAGATGGGTATATCAAGCGGTGGCAAACCTTCTTTTGCACGCGCTGCGTTGATTTCCGCTTCGCGCATGTCGAGGTTGAGCATGCACAATGGGCAAGCACAAGCTATGGCGTCGGCGCCATTAGCTGTAGCATTTTCCAAGATTCGACGAATCATGTTTCGGCCGGTTTTTGGAACGGAGATTTGATGCGATGCGCCGCAGCATTCATTCTTGAAATTCCATTCGATGGGGGAGGCGCCAGAAAGGGCGACGAGGTCTTCCATGGTGTGGGGCTGCTCGTCGTCATCGAAGTTGCAAACCTCAGTGGGGCGAAGCAGAGCGCAACCGTAATAGCATGCAACTTTCAATCCATCGAGGGGAAGGCATACGCGTTGGGCGAGTCGTTCTTGCGCTTCGGCTGGAAGGAAAGGCTCCAGGCCGTTGGCAACATAAGCCGACGCACTCCAAGGACGGTCGATGATGTGCTCGAGCTGAATTCGGACTTCATCGTTTTCCTGGGCGTGGGCGGTAGCCGTTTTCAGGTGCAAATAGCAGCCAGCGCAGGGTGCTAGTACGGGAGCATGGCCGAACGCTTCTTCCGAAAGAGCGAGCGAACGTGCGGGAAGCGCATCTCCCAATAGGTCGCTTTCGGCATGCGCAGCTGATGCACCACAGCAGTTCCAATTAGGGATTTCTGCCAGTTCAATGCCTGCTGCGAGGGCGACGTAGTTATATGAATTGGTGCAGGAGATGCCCGTTGAATGCGCCGAGCATCCTGGGAAATAGGCATACATCATGGCTATGCCTCCTTTTCGGGGGAAGGCGTGTTTTGGGTAGCGGCCATACGTGCGCGGTCGATGAGTTCTTTAACCTCATCGGCATTCGCCTGTTCCTTGCTGGTTGGACCGATCATTCCGCGCACCACCATTTTCGGTGCACTCAATGCATCCTGCAGGAAGTGGCCCGTTGTAAGGTTGAAACGCATGGCTAGGACGGCTTCGTCTGAGAGCCCCTTTTCGCGTACGCCGTTGACAAACAGCTGGTTGAAACGAGCGATCTCTCCGATGGGCTTGATTCCTTGCGCTTCGGCTGCGCGTCGGCAGGCGAGCATGAGATTGGGGAGGTCAACGCTTTGGGGGCAGCGAGCCAGGCACATGCCACATCCAGCGCAAAGCCAGGGCATGTTTGATTTTAAAACCGGCTCTACTTGCCCTAGTTGTAAATGGCGTAGCACTTCTCGAGGAGTCATGTCGGCATCGGATACGACAGGGCAACCAGCCGAGCATTTCCCACATTGGTAGCAATCCTTTGGGTCGACCTTGGCATCGTCCAGGACGCTGTGAAGCTCATTGTCAAATTTTGCCGTCTGAGTGAGATTTCTTGCTTCCATGGAACCTCCGTTCTTAAAGACGTTTAGGTTGGTCTTTCTGGAGCTTCGTCGCGGCTATTTGGAACCGCGAGGTAGGATCCAGGGCTCGTTTGGAAGAGTTATGTTTCGCTCTGGTTACAGCAAACGCCTTAGAGGGTGAAGTTACCTATAGTGAACTCGCGTTCAGGCTTAAACAGGCATCTCAGCGGCTTTTGAAAAAGCGCTGAGTAAAAGCGTATTGCCGCTTGCGGAAAGGGTGTTTCAAAATGCAAATAACATCAGCATTCGTTGCGCAAAATGTGCTACCTGATTATTGGCGCCCGATTGTTTCATCTAATGTCACAGCAGTTGGAAAGCGTATCGGTTGAGCTGAATGGAAATCTTTCAGTAATGGGTGGGGTGCGATGAATCCCTCTGATGCGTTTCATCGCGATTTTTTATTCCCTAGTTGTTAACTTCACGCAAAACTTCGACCACGTAGACATTTTCCGGGAGTTCGCTGTCCCACACTTCGGTGATCGAATAGAGGCCAGGGTTATTTTCGATGTGGCTAAAAGCTTTGTTCATGCATTCGGTGATTGATTGGCCTTCTATTCGGAACCCCAGATTTTCGCATTTTGGGAGCGTTCTTTGCATGAAAGGTTCTTTCGGAGCGGTATGTGTCATTCTACCTACTTCTACGTAGGCATTAGTCTTCAGGTCGTTTCCGGATGAGGCAATGGTAAAGCCCTGAAAGTAGAGAGGGGTTGCGCCAGATTCTTCTGCCGTCCGGTACAGCTCCGCCATCGCTTTTGTGTACGATTTCACTGAGAATTTTCTTTCCTTCCAGGGGGATATGAAGATATGCCTTTTAGCCAGGAATCGTGTGTAGGGAGCATCTTTGTGTCTGAGGATTTCCTGCTCGGTGATTTCATCGATGCAGGAATTGATACGCATAAGTGAATCTTCTGCGCGACGAATATTGGCGAGGGCGGTATCGCGGCCCGATATAAGCAATTCTTTCAGGTTGAGTGATCCTCGGTTTGTCTTGTGGTCCGTCAGTGACTTTAACGGGATGCCAAGCTCAATGCAGGTGAGTATTACATCGAGGTCTATCATTTGATTGGGAGAGTAGTAGCGGTAACCGCTAGACGGATCTACGTAAGCAGGCTTGAGGATGCCGATGGTCTCGTAGTATCGAAGTGATTTGGCGCTAACTTGTTTGAGTTTTGCTGCTTCGCCTATGGAGAGCAATTCATTTTTCATGGCGGCTCCTTGACTCTGCCCTTATGGCAGAGTTTAGCATGTACAACCGTTGTAGCACCGCGAGGAAACACATGATCGTTTCGTGCTTCCTTCGTCCATTTCTTCGAGAGGTTCGTATGCTTCCTTATCTCATGATTTGCGTTTCGGTGGTATTTGAAGTGTTTGGCGACACCATGATGAAAGTTTCGGATGGCTTTCGACGCAAGCTGCCCATTGTCGGCGTAGTGGTTGGCTATGCTGTTTCTTTCTGGATGATGTCCCATGTTTTGCTTCAGCTACCGCTCGGTCCCGTTTACGCGGCGTGGACGGGACTCGGTATCGCGTTGACCGCTGTGGTGGGCCATTTTCTGTGGAATGAGGGCTTTAACGCGAAAAAAATCATTGGTCTTGTTGCCATTATTGTTGGCGTGGCATTGTTGAAGTTGGGGGTTTAGGCATGAGCGTTGCTGAAGAAGAGAAGCAACTTGTCCGAGAAAAGGCGAAGTCGAAACGTCTTGCGTTTGTTCTGTTGGGAATTGCCATCGTTGCCGAAGTTACCGGAGCTATCTGCTTGAAGGCTTCAGAGGGCCTAACCGTTCCGCTGCCTACCTTGGTCACAGTGATTGGGTACCTCATCACGTTTACATTGCTGATAAAAATTCTGCAGAACCTTCCACTTGGCCTGGTGTATGGCATTTGGGGCGGCGTGGGTTCCGCTGCAACTATGCTGGTTGGCGTTGTGGTTTGGCATGATCCCTTTACTGCCTTTACTGCGGTAGGGGTGCTGTTGGTAATTGGTGGTGTGTATCTGCTCAACAAGGGGACCGATGAAATCGAAGCAGCTCGTGCCCAGCAGCAATAAGCTGGCGGTATATACCCTCTAGCTCTGAGCGGCTCTTTTTGGTGTTCGGTGCATTCCGACCGAGTATCGAGTGAGCTTCTTAATGATTCGCCGTCCTGCGAGCTGAAACTGCCGCTCCCTGGCTTCATCTTGCGTGATATGGATGCTAGTTTCACAATAGGGAACACAGATTCGATGCAGGGGTGCCTGCGGCGCGTCCAAATCGCGTTGGCATGGCTGAGAGGGCATTCGGCCTAACTCTTTGAACCTGTCAGTTAGTGCTGGCGTAGGGAGCATCTCAGGTTCATTCTGGGGCGCCCGCTATGGCTGGCGTCCCTTTTATTTGCGCGGAAGGAAAACGCATGACAGAGATGGACCAGTTAAAAAGCGGCATCATTGAAGCGGTTGAGAAAGTTCGAACCGAGAACCCGTTGGCGGGTTCGGTTACTAACGGCGTAACAATGGATTTCGTTGCCAACGCTCAGCTTGCTGTGGGCGGTAGTGCCGCAATGGTGTATTTGCCTGATGAAGGCGAATGCTTGGTTGCTGCAGGTGGAGCGGTTTACCTAAATATGGGCACATTGCTTCCCGTCTATCGGGAAACGCTGCCCCGTACGGCTGCAGCGGCTTTCAAAAGTGGCAAACCTTGGGTTTTGGATCCTGTTGGTATCGGCATTGGTCAGCTTCGTAGCGATTTGCTTCAAGAGCTGAAACAGTATAAGCCTGCTATTGTGCGCGGCAACGCTTCTGAGATCATTGCGCTAGCAAGCTTATGGGATATTGAAGCTAATGCTTACGAATCTTCGCGTCCTCGCGGTGTGGATACTACCGACACCGTGGAAGCTGCTCGTGATGCAGCTGCCGCCTTAGCTCGTTATACGGGGGGTGCTGTTGCGGTTTCTGGTAAAAAAGACCTGGTAACCGATGGGGAAAAGGTTGTGTACTCCGAGGGCGGCTCCGAACTGATGGAAAAAGTTACGGGCTTCGGTTGCTCTCAGGGTGGTGTTCTGGCTGTGTATGCTACGGCAACCAACCCGTTCACTGCAGCGTTGGCGGCGGTGGCTCATTACAATGTTGCCGGCTCCCGTGCAGCTAAGGTTGCCGATGCTCCTGCATCTTTCAAGACGGCATTTATTGACGAGCTTTATCGCGCTACCGCTCGAGATATCGCCGATAATCCTTTTAGCATTGAAGAGGCATAGCATGAATACGCTCATTGCTGTAGCAATAGCTCCTTTTGGCGTGGGCGACGAGCTTGCGCCTGAAGTGGCTGAAGTTGTAAAGGTGATTCGCGAATCGGGCTTGCCCAATCATACCTATTCCATGTTCACCGAAATTGAAGGTGAGTGGGATGAGGTTATGAGGGTGGTAAAGGATGCTACCTTTGCCTTGGCCGAAAAGGGAATTAGAACCGAAGTTATTTTGAAAGCGGACGTTCGTCCAGGGCGTACAAACATGATGAGTCGCAAAGTTGCCGCTGTAAACGAGATTTTGGAGCAAGGGGAATAGCATGCGCAAGGACCTTGATATTTCTGCCTATTTGGTTGTCGGCCCCGAAAACACGATGGGGCGTCCGGTTTCCGATGTTATTGCTCAGGCTTTGCGTGCTGGGTTCACGTGTGTGCAAATTCGCTCAAAGGAATGTTCGGCTCGCGATCTTATTGCGTATACCATCCAAGCGGCTGATGTTATTGCTGCAGCGGGGAAAAGCAAATCGGTTGCGCTTTTGGTGGATGACCGATTGGATGTTGCATTGGCTGCACGTGAAGCAGGAGCGAAAGTCGATGGCGTGCATGTAGGCCAAACCGATATTCCCGTCGAAGTATGTCGCAAGCTCCTCGGTCCAGATTCGATTGTGGGCCTTTCCGCTCGTGCCGATGAAATGCTCGAATACGTGAAAACCGCTGATATGAGCTTGGTGGATTACCTTGGAGTTGGCCCCTTGCATGAAACGCCTACAAAGACCGATTGCGGTTTAGCGGCTGACGGAACCATCATCACTAAAAGCATCGATGATTTGAAAGAGCTGGTCTGTGCAAGTCCCGTACCCATTGTTGTAGGCGGTGGCGTGAAAATTGCTGACATTCCCCTGGTGAAGAGCACCGGCGTCGATGGCTTCTTCGTGGTTTCTGCTGTATGTGGGGCCGTTAATCCTGAGGCCGCAGCAAGGGAATTGGTGGACGCCTGGCGTGATTAGCGATTTGCTCTTTATTGCGGTTATAGCTTTGATTCGATAAATAGTTACTTCTTCTTGGCGGGCCCCATTTATATGGGGCCCGCTGAACATCAGATTATTCCCCAGAGATTTCCCGTTGCTGAAAGTAGGGCAAACCAGATGGGCGGAATAAAGAGGGCGGGAAGCAGATTCATGGTGGAAATCTCCTTAAGCTTCAAGAGGTTTATGCCACTTGCAAGAATGAGCAAGCCTCCAATGATGGCGATTTCGGTCATCATTCCATCGCCCATAAGTGGGGCAAGCGCACCAGCGAGTAAATAGATAGCGCTCTGCCAGCAAAAAAGCACTACAGCAGCAATAGCGATCCCAAAACCAAAGGTAGCCCCGAAAACCATAGAGGAAACTAGGTCGAGGGTGGCATTGGTGAGCAAGTAGGTTTCATCACCGTAGAGCGCGCTGTTGACTGGGCCTAAAATAGAGAGTGTACCCACACAAAAAAGCATAATTGCAGTTGATAGGCCTTTTGCAAATTCGTTGCCATCCTTCGAATGCTTTGATACAGCTTTTTTAAATCGGGTTTCCAGATCGAGTGCTGTTCCAACTATGGCGCCTATGGCCATGCTGACGATGAACAGTACAGGGTAGGAGCTGTGGGGCATGTTTTGAGCGACGGCATTGAGCCCCATGCCAACAGTGGCAATGCCAAGAGCAGTGAAAATGGCTTCCTGGTACTTTGGTTTCAAGCCTCTCTTCGCTATTGATCCAATTGCGCTGCCCAAAAGAATGCAGCACGTGTTTACGATGGTGCCTAGCATGCGGTCTCCTAACAAAATTGCCCTTCAACGGTAAAAGCTGAAGGGCAATCGTGCAAGAGGTGGCTTACCTGCGGTTTGGCGGAAGATGATTGGTGGGCACTGGAAGGCGCTTATTTGCTTCGAGTTTGTTGTTTTACCAGGTCGTCAGTATCTAGCCAGAGTGTAAAAGGGCCACTATTGGTTAGGCTTACTTCCATCATGGCGCCGAACCAGCCAGTTTTCAGCTCTACGTCATCATCCCGAATGAGTTGTGCGAAGTATTCATACAGGCGGTTTGCTAGGTCAGGGGAGGCGCCTTTAGTGAACGAGGGGCGGTTGCCCTTACTGCAGTCAGCATAGAGCGTGAATTGAGAAACCAAAAGCACAGCACCGCTCACATCGCGTAGCGATAGGTTGGTTTTTCCATCTTGGTCTTCGAAAATGCGTAGTTTTGAAATCTTCGACCATAGCTTCTCGGCGATCTCTTCGGTGTCGTCGGGGCCGACACCCAGAAGGATGCAGAAACCTTGGTCGATGCTGTTTACGTTGCCTTCTCTTGTCGAAACTGAAGCTGAGGAGACGCGTTGGATTAATGCTCGCATGGTTTTCCTTCCGATGACGTATGGCGTGGTAGCTTGGGTTCTGCTGGTATGATTGGCTCAGTCGGTAATGATATCGCGGCGTAACAAAATGCTGAATGGGGGTACTATGCTCGATCCAAGGATTTATGCATATTGCGAAGAAGACATCACCAATATCAGCGGCTTTGATCGATCGGAACTTGTTTCGGCTGAAGAAGGTCGTTTTGTTATGCATGCCCACCCGGGTCCAGACTGTGGCAATAACATTGGCACGGTGCACGGAGGCTTCTTGCTTGCTTTGGCTGATACGGCCGGTACGGGGGCGATTGATACGTTGGGGCGTGAGAATGCCACCATGTCGGTGAATTCGAACTTTCTTCGTCCTGCCTATACCACCGATGAATATCTTGAGGTGGTTGGCACAGTCCTGAAGCAGGGAAAGAGGGTCGTGGTGGCCGAGGTGACGATTTCGCGTCCGAACGGAGAGCTATGCTTGAAGGCAACCTTGACTTCTGCCGTGTTTGATTCGAGGATCATCGATTTGCCTCGTCTTGCCAATATATAGTTTTCGGTGCTCTTGAAATATTCTCGACATATTGCGCTCCTAAAATACTCACGTTAAAAAACAGCTGGCATCTTTGGCTGGCTCCCATACGTTTAAGGAGAATGTTCGTGGCTAAAGTCAATGAGAACTATGCAAAGTTGCCCGGTAGCTATCTATTTACCGAAATTGCACGTCGTACTGCTGAGTATTCAGCGGCGCATCCCGATGCAAACCTGATAAAAATGGGCATAGGCGATGTGACTCGACCGTTGGCGCCTGCCGTAATCGATGCGATGCATGCGGCTGTCAACGATATGGCGAGCATCGAAGCCTTCCATGGCTACGGTCCGGAACAGGGCTACGATTTTCTTCGCAAGGCTATCGCCGATAACGATTTCCGCTCTCGCGGCGTTGAAGTGGACGAAGATGAGATCTTTGTTTCCGATGGCGCCAAGAGTGACTGCGGCAATATCGGAGACATCCTTTCCATTGATAACGTCATCGCTGTGTGCGATCCCGTGTATCCTGTGTATGTTGATACCAATGCCATGGCTGGTCGCGCCGGCGAATATGATGAGGAATCTCAAGGTTGGACAAATATTATTTACATGCCCACCACTGCCGAGAACCATTTTGTTCCCGAGCTTCCTGAAAAAGTGGCTGACGTAATTTATTTGTGCAGCCCCAACAATCCTACTGGTACCGTGCTTAATGCTGATCAGCTTAAGGTTTGGGTTGACTACGCCAATGAGCATGGATCTATCATCATGTTCGATGCTGCTTACGAGCGCTTTATTTCCGAAGAGGGAGTGCCCCATTCGATTTATGAGATCGAGGGCGCAAAAACCTGCGCAATCGAATTCCGTTCTTTCTCTAAGACGGCGGGTTTTACAGGTGCTCGCTGCGGTTACACGGTTGTCCCTAAAGCCCTTGAACGTGATGGTGAGAGCTTGAATGCTATGTGGAATCGTCGCCAATGTACCAAATTCAACGGAGCTTCTTACATCATTCAGCGCGGTGCTGCTGCTATTTATACTGATGAGGGCGAGAAGCAGATCGAGGAAACGCTCGACTACTACCGTGCCAATGCGCGTGCTATTAAAGAAGGCTTGGAGCGTGCAGGCTTTGAAGTGTATGGTGCGGTAAACAGCCCCTATGTGTGGTGCAAGGCGCCCGAAGGCATGGGGTCGTGGGATTTGTTTACTTTGCTGCTGGAAAAGGCGAACGTTATCACTACGCCTGGAGCTGGATTCGGGCCTTCCGGTGAAGGGTACATTCGCCTTTCGGCGTTTGGTGACGCTAATGCAACCAAAGAAGGGGTTCGTCGCATCGAAGAGCTGTTCGCCTGATTTTTGCTACAACGATGAGGGCTCTGCCAATTTCTGCTTGGCAGAGCCCTTCGTTTTGCGTAAAGGTTTTCTTTTTAGTAGGTGCCCATTGGCGAAACGTGCTTTTCGTTAAAAGCTGGCAGTTGTCTCTTCCGGCTCAATCAAGGAATCAACCGCGGCGTCCTGGTAATCGCGTAGGCAGCTGCAGCGCAAAGCGGGATTGTCATCGGTGTTGTAGTAATACGTACCCGTTTTTGCGGAGAAGCAGCTGGTGAAGATGGTTCGCTCCCACGTACCGTCGCCCATTTGGGCCGACCCTTCTACCATGGCTACATTTCCCAAGGTATGAAACATGCGCATAACGTTTTCTTGTTCAGATTGTTTGGCGGGATGATTTGCATTCAGGAAAGCTGCCTTGACGAAACGAGACGTAGTATATGAGTCTCCCGGTATGCTATGAGCTCCTGCGCCAGCTCCGAAAGGCGAAAGCGACGCATTGCCCCATTGGACGGTTCCTGGAAAGGCGCTTGTAGCATTCAGGTAGGTACGCAGGTTTTCCATGTGCCAGTCGAATGTGGGCTGGTTAGCCAAAGTATCGACGGGGTTGGGGTGTATCTTCATTCCTGTTGGCAGGTATTCAACAACTATACTTCGGTCTGCGTCGCCGATGATCCAATGCAGCAGCGAAACACCTAGGTTCTCGCTTACCGGTTTCCCGACGATTGCCACAGTGCCAAGCGCCTCCTCAACTTCATCAACGGTGGAGAAGTTTGAGGTGATCCATGCCGGAAATTCGTAGGCGGCGACATTTGTTTTCCCGCGTACAGGAGCTTCTTCGTATTGCGCGTATCCAGGAAAATTTAAGCCTGCTACTGCTAGACCCGCGTCGTTTCCGCAATCAAAATAGAGTGGATATCCTTGATCGGTTATTCCCATGCCGATAATTGCATGCCCCGCAGGCTTGGTTGTTGACTCTTCGGGGAAGGCTTTCGCAAGGGGGTAACCCTTTGGGGTGATAACGATGTGCTCACCAAAAGGCGTACTCCAATCAAGGTTGCGACCAAGGTACATTGCTCCATCGGTAGATGTGAATCTGATTCCAGTGCACATAGTGACTTCCTCCTTTTTATAAATGTGTGTATTTCTGTTATTTCATTAGAATATTCGACATGTTGTACATGTACAGCCTGCTCCTAAAGGCGATGGTTCTTCCCTGGGAAGTTAGCAGTGTTGCTGATTTGTCATGGAGTCGTGGGCTGACGGTTGGTTGATGCTTTGAGGCTGGTTATACTGGCATCGTCCATTTGTACGTTTTGCAACATAATGGGCGGACAGTTCGAAACCCTCCTGTCGTTAAATAAAACTAGGCCATAAGCAGCTTAGGGCAGAGCCCTGCTTTCTTCATGCCTTGTTTATTTCCGACAAGTTGAATTAATTGAAGGAGCGCTTTATGTATGGCCTAAAAACCGAAAGTAGCTTTGATGCTGCCCACTTTCTTACTGATTATCACGGCAAATGCGAGAATCTGCATGGGCATCGTTGGCGTGTCGTAGCCTATCTTGCTCAAGAAAAGCTTTGGAACGAAGGCACGCATAAAGATATGGTCATTGATTTCGGTGAATTTAAGCACGTGCTGCGAGAACTCACTGAAGAGCTTGACCATTCTTTTATTGTTGAAGAGGGCTCGCTTATGCCTGAAACCTTGGCGTGCCTTGAAAAAGAGGGCTTTACCCTTTCTATGATGCCGTTTCGTACCACGGCAGAGAATCTAGCTCGTTACTTCTATGATCGAATGGCAGATTCTGGTCTTTCGATCTCGCAGGTCGAGGTTTATGAGACGCCCAATAATTGCGCTATTTACTACGGAGAAAACTAGCGATGTCGCATTGCCAAGCTTATTTCGATGAAGATAGTGAGGAAGCCTGTCTTTTGCCTGTCGTCGAGCGATTCGTATCCGTTAACGGTGAAGGGCCGCGAGCTGGTCGTTTGGCTGCGTTTATACGATTCGCTGGCTGCAACCTTGCATGTTCTTGGTGCGATACCGCATGGGCAAACGTAAACAAGTGCGATCACGAGGACATGAAGCCGCAATCCCTTGTTGAATGGGTTTCCGATGCAGGCGTTTCTTGTGTGACGCTTACTGGTGGTGAACCAACCCTCCAACCCGGATTGCCTGCTTTGATTATTGCCCTGCTTGGCTCCGATGCCTGGGGCTCTGGCAATGGTCGCGTTGTAGAAATCGAGACCAATGGGGCAGTCGACCTTTCTGCTTTGCATGAGTTACGAAGCGGATTCGGAAAAAAGCGTGCAACGGATCATTGTGCGGCCATTGATGGGATTGATTGTGGCGCGATGCCGCTCGATCCTGTTACAGACGTATATTTCACGGTTGATTGCAAAATGCCGTCATCGGGGATGACCGCTGAGATGCTTCCGGGCAATTATGAGTTGCTTGGTTGTGGAGATGCCGTCAAGTTCGTTGTTGCGAGCATTGAAGACCTTGAGTGTGCGAAGTCTGTTATTGATCAGTATGACTTGTGCTCTCGATGCGAGGTGTTCTTCAGCCCCGTGTTCAGCTGCATCGAGCCTTCTGAAATCGTTTCGTTTATGGAGCGGCATGGGCTTTTCGGAGTTCGTTTGCAATTACAGTTGCATAAAATAATTTGGCCAGATCGAGATAGAGGAGTATAGCAAATGGAAACGAGTACGCCTCAAGCGGTATCTTCCACTTCTGTTGGTTTTAATGCGGCAACGGGCACAGATGCGCCTATTCGCGCCTTGGTGTTGTGTTCGGGCGGTGTTGATTCCACTACGCTTCTTGCGATGGCGGTGAAACGCTATGGTGCGCAAAATGTTTATGCTCTTTCCATAAGTTACGGTCAGCGTCACGATAAAGAGATCTTTGCCGCTCAAGCGGTTGCTGGTTATTATGGCGTAGAGCAGCGCTTCCTTGATTTGTCGGCTATCTTTGCTGATAGCAATTGTTCACTTCTGGCGCACTCGACGCAAGATGTTCCAGAGGAGTGCTATGCAAAGCAGCTGAGCGAAACGGACGGAAAGCCGGTAAGCACCTATGTCCCATTCCGCAATGGGCTGTTCTTGTCGTCTGCTGCATCCATGGCGCTATCCCTAGGTTGCTCGGTTCTTTATTACGGTGCTCACCACGACGACTGGGCGGGTAATGCTTATCCTGATTGCTCCCAGGAGTTCGTTGATGCTATGAATTGCGCGATCGTCGAAGGGACGGGCGGTGAGCTTTCGATGGCAGCTCCTTTTGTGCAATGGTCTAAAGCTGATATCGTTCGTAAAGGACTGGAGCTTGAAGTTCCCTATGAGCTTACGTGGTCGTGCTATGAAGGTGGAGAAAAGCCGTGTGGGGTTTGCGGCACATGCATCGATCGCATTCGGGCGTTTAACCTTAACGGCGTAACTGATCCCCTTATGCAATAAGCCATGTTTCTGCTTAGGCAGATCTTCCATTGTTTGAAGCGCCTTTTCAGCGTCTGATTTATGGCCAGATTCCTACAAAAGGAGAGTTCAATGACTGATATATCGCGAGAATCGGAAGAGGGCATTTCCCTTCTTGGCAACCAGCACACTCAGTATCCAACAGATTATGATCCTAGTGTGCTGGAAACGTTTCTAAATAAGCACCCCGAAAACGACTATTTTGTTAAGTTCAACTGTCCAGAATTTACGAGTCTTTGCCCTATTACGGGGCAACCTGATTTTGCCACCATTTATATCTCCTATGTTCCGAGCGAGCGCATGGTGGAAAGCAAGAGCCTGAAGCTGTATCTGTTCAGCTTCCGCAATCATGGTGATTTTCATGAGGACTGCATGAACATAATCATGAAGGATCTTATTGCTTTGATGGATCCAAAGTACATAGAAGTTTGGGGAAAGTTCACTCCCCGTGGCGGTATTTCGATTGACCCGTATTGCAATTATGGCAAGCCTGGCACGAAATGGGAGGATGTTGCATGGGAGCGGCTCTCTCGTCATGATTTGTACCCTGAAAAGGTCGATAATCGATAGATAGCTTACTATTAGTTGATTAATGCCCCAGATGCAGCAAGCCGCCATTATTGACGGCTTGCTGCATCTGGGGCATTAATCAAGGGGAATGCTGCGTCGATGATTGAACTGATTATATCGACTCGGCGAGACGGCTACTCTTCTGGTTTTACGTTTTTCAGGTCTCGCATCAATTCTAGATGCCGTTGATGCTGTTCGAGTTTTGCTTGTTCGATAAGATCATGGCGTTTGTGATGCACTTCAAGCACGGCTTTGGCGTGAGCCCGCTTTTTTTCGCGTCGTTTGCTGGCTATTTCGTTTGAGGTTTCGGTTAAGTGTGCATAGACCCAATGATCTTGGAGGATCTCGCCAATGTGATGGGGATCGTGGGCAACCTCGCGTGCCGCTTCGACGGGATGCGCATCAGCTACGCGATAGGTAAGCGAGGTGAGCAGGGGCATAACGAGAACCGTTATGGCGCCTGATGCTACCAGCACCGAAGCAACATCCTGAGACATTGCGCCTGCCTTTGTTGCTACGGAGGTAACAGCAACAATCAGGGGTAGCGCGGTGGTGCAATAAAGAGCTACGGTTACCCGGTTGTGCGAGGACATGGACCGTGTTTCACGATCGGTCGAGAGAGAAACAAAAATTGGTACTGCGCGGATAAGCAGCAGTGAGGCGATAAACCCTATAAGCAGCAGTGGATCCGCTAGCACTGCATAGAGGTTGATTTTTGCGCCTGACACAACGAAGAAGAGTGGCACGAAAAAGCCAAAGGCAATGCCATCAAGTTTATGCTCAAGGCTATTGTTGCCCTCGGGAATGATATAGCGCAGTACGAATCCAGCAGCGAATGCTCCGAGTACTGCATCAAGGTTAAACAGAGCTGAAAGAGTCACGAGCGCCACCAACAGAAGAACGGTAACACGCATGGTGGTCTGTGAGGTGGTGTTAGCGTTTTCGGCAAGGAAGCGATATATCTTTCCCCCAGCTTTACGGGCCTTTGCGGGTATGATTGCGACAAGTACGGCAACCGCCGCAAACAACAAGAGGATAACTACGGTTTTCCATTCGGCGCGTGTTGAGAGAAGCAGGGCCATTGCGATAATGGGCCCGAGTTCACCCCATGTGCCGTAGGCGAGTACCGAATCGCCCACACGAGTTCCCAGCAGGTTTCGTTCTTTCAGTATTGGTATTAAAGTTCCAAGCGCAGTTGTTCCCAGGGCAATAGCGAATGCGACACCGCTAAGTTCGGTAGGTGAAACAAAGCCCGAAAGAGCAACGGCGCCAAAGCCTAATCCGAGACATACCAGCCATGTTGCGAACCCTCGTTTTCCCTGGTGGCCGGTAATGTTCTTCGGGTCGATCTCGTAGCCAGCTAAGAGGAACAGGAAGGCAAGACCGAGTTCCGATAGAAGGCCAATTGAATCTGACAGGTGAATAGCACCTACCATATTTGGACCCAATACGGCTCCTGCGATGAGCAGAAAGACTGTTTCCGGGATGGGTTTTTTGGGGATGGCTTGAGCAGCAAGAGGGCATACTGCAGCAACGAGCACGATGACGGCTAGCGATATGAGGTCTTCAGTCATGGGGACGGCTTTCGTGTAGGGGGAGGGGCGCTAGAAGATTGCGTTTAAGGGCTTTGAAATATCAATATCTTCCTGGCCATGGCACAGTTCTGTGACTTTCGTCAAAAATGACTCCTGGGTTCCGTCGAGCATGCGCAGGGTCAAAGTTACCGTATCAGCATATTGGGTATCTAGCGTTTTGGCGTTGCACTCAGCGGCGATTCTTACCGTCTGATCATACAGAGGATAGGCGATACGTAAGGTGATGTCGATGCATACTGAAACGGTTACGCGTTTTGATTTGGCTATGGCGGACTGTGTGGCCTGGGTATAGGCGCGCACTAGTCCTCCAGTTCCAAGGAGGGTTCCGCCGAAGTATCGCGTGACTACGCACGCTATGTCGGTGAGGCCGGCGTGTTGCAAGGTCTGCAGTGTGGGGAGTCCTGCGGTTTTTTGCGGCTCGCCGTCATCGGAATAGCGGATGCGTTCGGACGCACCTTCTCCGCGTAAAATGTAGGCATATACGTTGTGACGTGCCATACGATGTTCGGTTCTAATTTCCTCGAGAAAAGAAAGTGCTTCCTCTTCGCTTTCTACATGAGCAAGATGAGCTATGAATCGGCTCTTCTTCTCTTCGATTTCGGCAATGGATCTGCCTGATATCGTTGCATATTCGGACATGAGCATCCCTTATTGGCGTGTTTTTGTTCCGCATCATTTTAGTGCACGTTTCCCCTTGGAATTGCCGATGCGGTAAATTGTTTGATCAAGCTGTTAATAAACTGCACCTGCAGTTCTTAAGCAGGGTGCTTGAAAAAGGAGCAATAGGGATGGATCCTCAACAGGTTGTCTCAAATGATTGTGAAACCCAAAAGGACTATATCGATGATGCTAGGTTAAAGAAAATGATGAAAGAAACCCAGCCATCATTTATGGAACGCTACGGTTCGTGTCTAGTCACGTTTGTCCTTATTGCGATTAATGTTGTTGTGTTTGGAATCGAAGTGGTTTTAAACGGTTTCAATCCCGATATTTCTTCTCTGGTTCTGTTCGATATGGGCGCTATGTTTGCTCCAGCAATTCAGGGGCAAGGGGATTTGTATCGTTTTGTGACGCCTATGTTCTTGCATGTGGACGTCATGCATCTTCTCTTTAACATGGCAGCCCTTTATAGCGCTGGTGTGCTGCTGGAATATTTACTTGGTCGGTGGAACTTTCTGCTGCTTTATTTTATTGGGGGTATCACCGGCAATGTCGTTTCGTATCTTGCCGATATCGTGATGGGTACCTATGGGGTTAGCGCGGGTGCATCTACTAGTATTTTTGGTTTGTTTGTTGCTATAGCCTTACTGGGGGTCTTGTCTAAGAAGAACCGCGCGTTTTTATCGCAGTACAGCAAGGGAATGCTTTCCGTTATTGGTTTGAACATTGCATATACCCTGCTTATGCCCAGTGTTTCGTTAAGCGGCCATTTGGGTGGTGCCTTGGGCGGCCTTATTGGAATGTTCATGGTGCCAAGCAAAAACCTACGAGTTCCTGCGACAGTCCGTGCTGTGGTTTCGGCTTTATGGCTCTGTTCTCTGGTATATCTGTGCTTTTGGTTAGGGCTAGCTGGGTAGCTGCCGATTCTCTTGTGCTGTTAAAGATTGGGCTCCGTGCCGCTTTACGGTACGGAGCCCAATACGTTTAGTAGAGACGCGCTATTTCAGGAGAGGTGAAAGCTCGCCGTTGCTGAAGATGCTAACTGTGCTAGTGGCACGCGAAATGGCGGTATACAGGCGACGACGTGAAAGATCGTTGTCAGGAAAATCTTCCTTGCTTGCATTTACGATTACAACATGGTCGAATTCCAAACCTTTTGCTAAGGGCAAGGCAAGCAAAATGCTTCCGGAATTAGGTAGCGTGTCACCTTCGCCGATAAGGGCGGGCGAATCGTCTCCAAGCAATTGAGCGGTGCGCGTTGCCGCTTCGGCGTTAAGGGCAACGAAAGCGGTGGTGCCTTTTAGCTCTTTTGACTCCCGAGCTGCTTGAACGAGATTCCGGATGTACTCGGACTCTGTTGCGCACTCATGGAACTCGGGTTCGGTATCTGCTCGCTGTACTGATGAAATCTGCATGCCATCGGCGGTTATGGCAAGCTTGGCGAAAAGCTCTGTGATTGCTGGCGTTGAACGGTAGCTTGTCATCAGGTGGCATTCGCTCACTTCACCGCGCGTTGCTTCGAATACGTGGCGGATTTCGTCGAAAGATGCCGTGCCAGGTTTGATTGCCTGGTTCTCATCGCCTAACAGTAAGAAATTCGCACGTCGAAAATATCGAGACAAGATGGCGAGCTGTGCGGTGGTGTAATCCTGAACTTCATCGATCATCACATACTTAGTGTCGGGGTTGCTCATGCCTGTGATGCGAATTTTCAGATAGAGCCACTCTAGGAAAGACAGATCTTCAATTCCCGCAATACGCTTCCCGATGCGATCGATGCGTAGCCAATAGTCGTTTTTAACCGCTTCAAACGCACTTTCATATTGCTGAGTTAAGAATTTGAGCGTGAAGGCCTTTGCGTTTTCTTCCGTATCCATGGTAATGGGCTCGCCGAAAATGCTTAGTTGGTCGTTGTAGGAGAGCTCACTTACCACGTCTTGGGCTGCAGTGTTGTTTGCCATTTGCCCTAAGCGGCTTTGCAGACGAGTTTCAAGCTCTTCGCGAATTAGCGTGATGCGATGAGGACCGGCTGGAGCGTTTTTGAATTTTGCGGCAGCTTTGGCGATTTGCTGGGCGTTGATCAGCACTGTACCTTGGCTTTTTATATCGCGGAAGTCCTTATCCTGGAGCTCAAGCGAATCGACTGCTTTGTCGATAAACTTTAGTGTTTCAAACGAGGTGTCGAAGCGCTTGAAATCGCGTCCGGGAGGGATTGTTCCTTCGGCGAATTCATTCCAAGTGAGGATGTTGGGGTTGCGTTCCCCCATATCGGGAAGAACATTGTCGATGTAGTCACGGAATACGGGATTGGGCGTGATGAGGAACACCTGGCGCGGATCGAGGCTTTCACGTTTTTGGTAGAACAAGTATGCGATGCGCTGCAGCAAAACTGACGTTTTGCCGCTTCCCGCAATACCATTTACTAAAAGTGCCGGGACATCCTTATGACGGATTACGACATTCTGTTCCTTTTGGATGGTGGTCGTAATAGCCTGCATTTGGGAAGTGCGCTGTCTTGAAAGCGAAGCAAGCAAGAGTTCGTCCTGAATGGCTATCGTGGTGTCGAAGCAGGCATTGAGTTTGTTGCCGGTAATGTCGAACTGACGTCGCAGCTTAAGATCAACGTTGATTGTGCGGCCGTTTGCTTCGTATGAAGTTTTACCGTCGGCTTGGTTGTAGTACACCTCGGCTACTGGCGAGCGCCAGTCGACGATTAGTCGTCGATAACTGTCGTCGGAAAGACCCGCATTGCCTATGTAGAGCTCTTTGGGGGCAGCGCCTGGTTTGTATTGGAGCACCACTTTGGCGAAATAGGGCTGGGGCTTCAAGATACGTACCGCAGTAAGCTTTTCCGCATTGGCGCGTTGAGTGCGATTGTACGAATCGATGACGCTGTTCATATTTGCGTATTCTATATAGGTTTCCTGCTTCTCGCCGTCGCTTGCGAAATTCGAGGCAAGCTCATCAGCCATGTTACGCTTGTCTTCCTCTGCCTCTTGCGCGGTTTTGCGCATGTTTTCGAGGACGTTTCGCTCGATTTTCTCGATTGCTTCGTACGTCGAGGTGAGGTGGTTTTGTTCTTCTTGGAACACGGCATCGGCCGAGTTCTCGGTGTTCTGCGAAGCGGCTGCGATATTATGCAGTTCGGTGCCTGTCATAGTGGTTCCTTTCCGTTTAGCTGAACTATAGTACCGAAGGCTTGCGGTTATGTGGGAAACTCCTTGGCACCTCTATCGAAAACGCGAAAGGTTGCTCCTGGCAAAATCTTGATAGCGCGCAGCATTCGAAGGCAAAGCTCTTGGACGGGGCGAGGTCGAACTCCAATTCCCTATGGTGAAACTTGGCATTTACAGTGGTCTTACCGTTGCATTTTGCTGTGCATTGATCACCTCTAATGTGCTCGCCACCAAAACACTTGATCTGGGAATGTTTGCGCTTCCTGCTTCCATTCTGACGTTCCCGATCATGTATATCATCAACGACGTGCTATCTGACGTGTACGGCTTTCTTGCTATGCGTCGCACTATTGTCGTTGGATTTAATGCTATTACCGTTGCGGCTATCGCGTACCATTTGGCAATTATTGTTCCCGGTATTCAGCCTGAAATGGCGGATGCATTTGCATTGATTCTTGGTGGTTCGTGGCGCATTCTTCTAGGCACATTTGCCTCATATGTGTTGGGCAGTTTGCTGAATTCGTATTTGATGGCTGGACTGAAGAGGCGCTTTGATAAATACCTGGTTTTTCGCTGTGTGGTTTTCACTGTTGCAGGTGAAACTGTCGATTCGTGCGAATTCCATTCAGTTGCTTTTGTTGGTGTATACGCTCCTGAGGCGATTTTGGTGATGATCGGATCCCAGATCCTATTTAAAACGCTGTATGAAATCGTTATGTACCTAATTGCGCGGAAGGTGCTTCTTGCCGTCCGCAAGCATGCGGGGGTTGAATGGGTTACGAAGTCAAGCTCGCAGATTTGTTAGCTTCCCGACAGTACTTAAATGGTGTTCCGAAGGTAATCGGAACCCCATTTGTTTTCCTGGAATCTGTGCGTGGGCTAATTCGCTTTGGCGTAGAGGCCGACGGTGTAGCGGGTGATATCTGTTCTGCTGACGATGCCAATCATCTTACCTTTGTCCATAACCGGAGCTTTCTTAAGATGATGTTGGGCAAGCGTTGCGCATACGGTTCTCATGTCGTCTTGCAAGTCAACAGTAAGGACGTTTTTGGTTGCAATCGTGCCGACTTTCATGCCGATAAGGGCGCTGGCTTTTTCTTCAAACCCTTGTTCATTTGAATCGATGGTGTAGGAATAGAAACTTGTGAAAGTGGTGTCTTGGTGCGCCAAGGTGCCGATGATATCGCCATCGCTGACGAATCCGCAAAGGTTACCGTTATTGTCGAGCACAGGTGCTCCGGAAATCTCTTTTTCAGTAAAGAGCCTTAGAGCCTCAAGTGCATTGGCGTTTTCGTTAACGGAGAAGACTTCTGTTTGCATAAGTGAAGAAAGCACGCTTGCGTCTGCGACGCTTTCCTCTTTCTGTGCAGACTGTTCCTTTTGCAAATTGATGCGGAAGGCGAGGAAAAATCCAAAAACGGCCATAATCAAGGTGAAAGCAAAACCGATATGTGATCCCTCGGTGAACGCCAGTGCTGAGTCGGTGCCACCAGCGGCAAAGTAGGTGTTTTGCCCAGCTGCAAGAAGACAGGTGGCAACCGCAGTGCAAATTGCTCCCAATACTTGTTGCAGGGTGTTCATAATAGTGCTTCCGTCGCTGTTGAGTTGCGGCGGGATCGAGGCAAGTGCATGTGTTTGGCAGGGCGACATAGCCAAAGGCACACCGATCATCATGATGATGTGACAAGCTACCATGTACCATATGGGAGTTTCTGGCGTAGCGATCATCAGCATAGCGGAAGCTAGCGCCGAACAAGCAAACCCGATTGAAACTGGCCCGCGCGCCCCAAAGCGATCGAAAAGGGTTCCGGCAGCAACACTTACTGCTGCATTGATCAAGCCACCGGGAAGCATAAGCACGCCCGCTGCTGCAACAGCTATGAGCATCGCATTTTGGTAAAACTGCGGTAGCACATACATAGCGGCAAGCGTAATGCCGAAATTGAGCATGAGGCACATTACGCCAACGCGATAACCCTGATAGGTGAATACGTGCAGGTCGAGCACAGGGACCTTAATGCTCGATTGGCGTTTGATATATGCGGCAAGACACACAATACCAACCGCGAATGATCCAAGGACAGGCGCAGAAGTGAATCCAAAAAGGCTTACCATGCCAGCACCGAGTACAATTCCACCAAAGCCGAAGCACGATGTTATGACCGAAATAGCATCAATTCGAGGTTTCGTAAGCTCGTAAGGGTTCACTTCGAATTTAATTGCAAACAAGATGGCAATTGCAAGCGTGATGCAAAAGCTGAAGAAAATCCAACGCCAAGAAAGGGTACCAATAAGGAAGCCAGCAAGGGTGGGGCCAATGGCTGGCGCAAACATGATTACCAGGGCTGCAACACCCATTGCCTGACCGATTTTATGAGGCGGGATAACCTCAAGAACCATGGCGAACATTAGTGGCAGAACCAATCCGGTGCCAATGCCCTGTATGCACCGACCCACAAGGCATATTTCAAAGGAACCAGCAAAACCGCTAATCAAAGCTCCGATAAGAAACGAGCAAAGAGCAAATAGGGTTATTTGGCGTGCCGTGAACCATTTCATAAGAAGACTTGCGAAGGGAAGGACCAAACCGATCACGAGCATGTATGCAACTACGAGCCACTGCACCATGTTCAGCTCGACGCCGAAGGCCAGCGAGAGCTGGGGAAGGGCGATGTTGAGTGCGGTTTCGCTGTACATGCCGGTAAAACCGCCAAAGTACAGACACATCATACTGAGGTACGGATGTTTGACTATAACGCGTGCTTGGGGGAGAGAGGGGTTTTGGGATTGTGTCACGTAGAAAAACTTCCTTTCTTTAAGGGCTGCGATGTGCTTTGCCCAATAAATAAAAAAGCGTTCGTAGCAACTGCTACGAACGCTTCGTATGGGTGAGCGACTTCGCTTTAATCAACGCAAGGATTATAAGCGGAATTGTGAGGTCTGTGTAAGTGTTGGTTTTATGGAATATATTAGTCGGCTTAGTTTGAGGCGAACATCTCGAATAAAACCTGGACTGTCGAATCACTCATGATGCCAATAATGTAGGCACATGCAAATGAATTCTTCCATGGAGGATCTGAAATCGAGTTCGGGGTTATTGATGCCTAATTCGTTGAGCGCCTGAGAAACCATGGGGTTGGTAGCACATCCTCCAACCATTCCTGTGCCATGGAAATGAATGGTGGAAATCAGGTAATTGAAGCGGTCTTTTGACACTCCCAGCATTGATCCCATTTGCGAATAAAGCTTATCTAAATAATCGAAATATCCCTTCTTGAACGCCTTTAAGCGATCAAGGGTTACATTTGTTTCAATGATGGTCATCAAGATATCGCCGTATACAAACCAATCTTTATTTGCTTCTGCGATTTGAGCCCAGCTTGCTGCAATTGCAGAAGCATTGAAGTCAAAAGTAGGAGGAAAGGCTGAAAGTAGGTCCTCGAAATAAGCATTGCGGGCATCGGCTGACAGCTCTAAAAATATTTCTTCTTTGGTGGTCACATACTTGTAGAGGCTTGCCCGAGACCAGCCTAAGCGTTCCGCAATGGTGGTAAGAGTGATCTCATGATAAGGAAAATCTCGGTACAGTTGGGCAGTGGCCCGTTTGATGTCGGCCATTCGCTGGCTCTTCTGCTCACTGCTTCGCGCCCTTATGAAATCTTGTTTCATTGTTCTTCCTTGCCAGGATCTGTGTCTTTGATCGGCGGCCATTTATGTACCTTAGTATACCGTACCAAGCATTCTGCATTATATAAGTGACGGCACGTTGTTTAGGGATAACTGTTTGGTTTATTGCAATGGAGCGAATTGGATCCAGGGCGACCTCTTCGGTTTACGGTGTTGACGATTCCTGGAAATAGACCGGTAGGTAGCATGGTCAATGCATTCAAGCTTTAGGCTCATATAGCATGTAGCCAATAAGTCACGGGCGTGTTCAGGGGTAGCATTCTGAACTTACAATTTTGATCTGGCCTTTTGATTTATGCGCTACACAGCAATAGATAAATACCCTATAGTGTCGTAATCATTTTATCAAAAGACACTATAGGGTCATTTTATGAAAAGTAACAGGTGTTAAGTGCCTGGCAGGGGTCAAGCTTGATCATTGTTATCTGTTGTTAGTGATTTGCTTGTAGGTCAGAATTAAGAAACCGCTTACCCATTTTGAGGTTCAAATGGGTAAGCGGTTTGAATCAAGCGGATGGTATTGAAAATAGCTACTGTTTTCTTGATTGCATTAATCAATCCAGGGTCTAATACGGTAGGTAACGCCAAGCTTGTCGCAGATAGTCTGACACCGCATTTCCTCTTCATGGGTAATTGTCGTTGCCACAGTGCTCATGACCACATGGGGAACGAATTCTTTAACGTTTTGAGCGAACTCCAGCATGGCGGGGAATGCTGCTTTTCCGTATCGACTTCTTGTGAGGTTGAGATACTCTTCAGCGTTTGGGGTATTGAGACTGATCGAAACAGTGTCGATCAGCCCTTTGAATTCAGGAGTAATATCTCGCTTGTTGATAAGGGATCCTTGGCCGTTTGTATTTACTCGAATGGGTATATCCCAGCGACGCTTCGCCTCGGAGGCTACTAGCTTGAGCGTGTCAAAAGCTTCTGTTGGTTCTCCAAATCCGCAGAAAACAAGTTCTTCGTACCTGTCCATGTTGAATGCGCTGAAAGCCTCCATTACCTCTTCGAAGGATGGTTCGTGCTCTAGCCAAAGCGTGTCTGACTTTCCTACTGCATCGTCAGATTGGCGTACGCAGAATGTGCATGCGCATGAGCAACGGTTGGTAAGGTTCACGTACAGACCGTTATGAACTTCGTACAGGATGGTCATCGCTTTTTTCTTCATGGTTGGCTCCTTGGAAAGGTTCCCTCTGGTGCTTCTAAAACAGGGTGTGCAATTTTTCTTCAAAACACAGTCCGTCAGTTGGGGGTAAATTGAGTTCAATAGATCGCTTTACGCATTCTTTAACGAATGCTGAAGCTTTGCGGACAGACTCTTCAAAGGGGACTCCCTTTACTGCGTCTGCGATAAGGATGGCCGAGAATACATCCCCGGTGCCCGAGCGTTGGCCTCCAAGCCGTTTCGTGGTGACGGTAAATGCTGCTCCGCCTTCCTCCCAGCATGCGTTGGTAACTTCGGCTCCTTGCTCAATGCCGGTAACGATAACGCGCTTTGGCCCAAGCTGGGTAAGTTCATGGGCAAGGGCTAAGGCGTTCGTGATGGTGATAGTGTTGCTATAGGGACGATTGGCTAAAATACATGCCTCTGTGAGGTTGGGGGTGATTATATCGGCCTTGGCAACCAGGTTCCGCATTCCCTCGCACATTGCGGGTGTGTAGGTTGCGTAAGGACGGCCTTCGTCTCCCATCACGGGATCCACCATTACCACGGTATCGCCTGCACCGAAATCATCGATAAACGATGACACGATATTTATTTGCTGCTCAGATCCCAAGAAGCCTGTGCAAATGCCATTAAAGCGCAGGTTCAGCTTTTTCCATTCAGCTATGTGCTCTTTCATATAGGGGGTAAAGTCCTGGAAACTGTAGCTTTCAAATCCTGTGTGGTTAGAAAGGATTGAAGTGGGCAGCACGCAGCATTGAACACGCATTTGCGAGATGATGGGAAGCTGAACTGCCGCTGAGCATCGGCCGAATCCGGTTACATCGTTGATTAACGCTATTTTCTTCTGGTTGTTGTGGCTCACGGTGATCTCTTGCTGTTTATACTCGTTTACTAATATGACGCAAAAAGTATAGGTCAAAAAACACGTTGGCCCCGGCAGTTTGCTGGGGCCAACGTGAGGTTTGCAAATTAATCTTACCTAAGCGTTACTCCCTCTGGCAGGTCAGAAGGATCAAACAGCTCTTCTTCTTGCTTCACCTCGGGCTCTGTGGTTGTTTGAGGCTCGGGTATGCCAAATGCCTCGTTGAAGGTTTCGAAGTGAACTCGAGGCACTGCGAAGACGATGTTTGCGATCGAGCCAGGATGGGTATCAATCCAGTCTTTAAATTGGGTAATAACTTGATTTGCGGGAAAGCCTTGACGACCGCACCCGAAAGCTCCGACGATGAGCGTATCAATCTCTTGAAGTGCTGCGATGTTCAGTAATGTTGTAATGCGATTGGCTAAGCTGGCGTCGCATTCTCGCTCGGATCGATGGTTTTCCAGCGCACGTGTGCGGTTTGGCTCGGGGATGACGATAACGTCTGCCTTGCGTATGGATCCTTCGCGGTTGAAGACGACATTTTTAACATAGGCGGCACGATCGGTGAATAGTTGCCCGCAAGCGTATCCTCGGTTCTTGCTGTGGTAGAGGGGCTTTATGCCCTGAAGGACGGGATATAGGTTGCTTTCGGAACAAAGCACCTGTTCAGGTCCGAAGGAACCGTCTTCATAAGCTCCGCCGGGACGAGTAAACGATGCGGCATCAACGAGCGCGATCTTTCCTGATGCATTGTGGAGCGCCGATGTTGCAAAAGCGGTTGTTACGTTAGTTGTGGTTGAATCTGCGTTCGGTTCTGGCAATTGTGCGCTACGGGCTTCTCCATCTTCGTAGATGATTGTCGATTGGACGGATTCATCGGTTTCTTTGGAGAAAACCCCCTTCACGAACGAAAGGTGTTTGGCGGCTTGCGACGCTCGCTCTTCCTTCGATATTGGCATTGTTCCTCATTTCGTGGGTGAATATTGACGGCATCGGATCCGCTTGGGCGGCCATTTGCCCTATTTGCTATTTATGAATTTTACGACAGTGCTCATTCTGGTTGTCTTGGTGTAACCGATTTGCTATCAAATCAGGGGCATAGATGCAGCTTGGTGCTGTTGGGGGAGGTTAAGTCTGCTAAAGTGAAGTCACGCCAAATACACACGATTTAAATGAAGAAAGATGGCGACAATGCGAGAAGAACGCGCAAATTTCAGATTCCTTTTGGTTGCTGCCGCCCTGTTGCTTGTTGCCGCAATCGTTACCGTAACTTCCTTCGCTTCGTTGGTGAATGCCGGCGATTCATCTAATGCCGCTAGCGCGAATCCTGCCAACGTTTCCGGTCAGATCAACGACCTTCCAGAAAGCCAATCAGATAACGATTCGTCAAAGTAGTTTTCGTGACTGTGCATCCATTTTCTCACACAGCACTCCGCTTCGATAGGCTTCCATGAATTCCTGGAAATCCCGTTCATTTTGTTTGGCGTATTCTTCCGCAAATGAAACGATTGCACGGTCGAAAGTGCCGCTTTTCCCCAGATAACCTGCTATAGCAAATCGATTTCCAGTTCGAGCATGAGCGTGGGCAAGCGTCCAACCGCAGATTTTGCCAAGCGCAGTAAGTCCTTCTGCATCGATTGCGTTTAAATCAAACGACCCTTTTCCGTCCCATAGTTGGCGCACGTAGAAGTCGTGTACTTTTCCGTCTAACCCTACTGCCCGCGTCCATCCGAGAAAGATATCGCTGGCTGTTTGCATGGCTCGTTGGCCTTCAACTACTCGTTGTCCGTGCTGCAGGAACGGTGCCTTTCCCGCATAGCGCTCTAATACTGATCTCTGCGCTTCTTTGATTTGCAGCACAAGTACGTCATTCGAACTGCTTCCTTCAAGTACTACAATCCATGCTCGAGTGCCTACGCTACCAACACCTACTACTTTACGAGCAATGTCGACAGCGCGATATTGCCTTACGAGGTGTCGTTTGTCACGAGCTAGGCTTTTACGGTATTCGGCGAGAACCAAGGAGATGAATTCTTCGTATTTGCTTTCGCCATGTTTGATAATAAGAGGATCTGTGCTGCATTTGATTAGTTCACGCATGGGAACGATTAAAGGTGGCTGATTTATTATGCGCAGTTTGCCATCTTCGATTTCCGTAAATTTGGAAACCGCTCGAGCGCTGTTTTTCATCCGTGCCTTATCAACGGCTTTATTTACCGCTTTACGGTAGCTTTTTGAGGCTTGCTCTTTGATTATGCGGGATAGGCTTTCAATGTCTGCGTGGGCGTACCACACGTCAAGGGTTCCCATTTCCGCAAAGGTGTTCATTGCGTTGCGATATGCCGCGACTGTGGCTCTCGATGCGGCGTCCCTCTGCTCTCTCGTGAATCCTCGTTGCTTTGCGCAGATCTGAACGCTGGTGACGAGCCTTTTGACGTCCCACTCCCATGGTCCTCGAGCTGTTTCATCAAAGTCATTTATATCGAAAACGAGTCGCCGCTCTGGGGATTGGAACATTCCGAAATTGGAAATGTGGGCATCTCCGCAAGCCTGTACTCTGATGTTTGAATTGGGTGTGGAGGCCAGATCATTCGCCATAATCAATGCGCTGCCACGGTAAAAAGCAAAGGGGGATTCCGACATACGCTCATAGCGAATGGGGAGTAGCTCGGGCACTCGGCTTTCCGCTTGTGAGAGAAGTAAGCTAACAGGGCTGGGACGGTTTTCGGGCGTATTCCATGCTGCATGTGCGGATCGTGGGGTTTGGTTTCTTAGCTCCTTGCCGCGCTTTCTGCTTTCGTCTGAAGTGATCTGGTCATCGAATGCGAGATTGTGCCGAATGTTATTGCGTATTTGGTCAAACTGGGTTAAGTACATGATGTGCTTCTTTAGGCTTGTTATCCGATGCAGCGATTCAGGAAGGTATTCAGTGCATTTTCATATGATGTGGGGCAAGCAAACGATGCCTGGCAATGTCCTGCGTTTGGCGCAAAGAAAAACATGTTGCCAGTCGAGCTCGCTGCTATATAAGGAGAGGCCTCGGATCCAATCGGTGATACATCTTCTGTAGGCTGTTGGTCGACGACAAGGTCCGAAAGATCATCCTCGTGGAAATCTTCAATAACCTCTTGGAAAGTGTCCTGCGCTCTTGTGCGCGTGGCATCATCGCGATTCCTTGCTATTTTGTCATCGCTGTTGGGTTCCGCCTCAATATCTTGGCTTGATTCCTCTATTGATACGAGTGCGCCGGGTTGGTTGGCTGTTGATGGACCGATTTCGTTTGCATTGGTTGATGGCGCTTCGGTTTTAGGAGTGTTATCTGGCTGCGATTCGTTATTGCTGGAAATGTGAGTTTCTCGGTTCGATAAATTTAAGGCCTCTGCTTTAAGAATTGCGATGTCTGCCATTACTTGCTTAGCGGTGACGGTATCGAGAATGGTATCAACATCGCAGCCAGCAGCCTTGGCAAGGTACATGCCCATATATGGCGGCGTGCAAGCGTCTTTTTCGCCGTGCATGATAAATAATGGCGTAGAAATGCTCTGCATGCTGGGAAGTATATTTCCTAAACCTAGGTCATATCCTCCCTTGCTCTTTTTGAGGATTATTCGGTAAAGATCAAGCATGGGCTGGGGTTTTGCGAATCCTTTGCCGAAACGCAGTGCAGTTGCATTCCAGGTATCGGTATACGCCGAATCGCTTACGATGGCCCGGACCTGAATGGGAAAATCCTTCTCTTCTGCGGCGAATAGCGCAGCGGTAGCTCCCATTCCAATGCCATGGATAATGATCTGAGTTTCTTCTCCCGTTCGCGCGATAATCCAGCTGCACCATGCAATGACATCGCGCCGATCAAGCCAGCCCGAACCGGTCCATTCGCCTTCGCTTTCTCCGTGTGCTCGCATATCAACGAGCATGATGTTGCAATCGTGGGCAGCATAAATTCGCGAGAAGGCCAAGCTGTCTCGCCAAGACCCTCCAAAATCATGAAGCATAAGCACCCAGGGGCGCAACCGTTTGGTTCCAGGTATCATGCGTCCTGCCAAGGCGGTTCCGTCATCGGAGCGCACTTGGATGCGACGAGGCGTGCGTGCATTAACCACCCATTCGTTAACCAATACCGCTTCAGTAGCGCGATGCAGGTCTATAGTTGCTGCTTCTTTATCCGAAAGGGTTGGCGTGCTGAGCCTGATGGTGGTTTTGTCGGAAGAAAGATAGCGGCCCAGGGGGGTATCTTCGCAGGCCGTGTTTCGATATCCCATGAACCGAGCTGCAGAAGCTCTGACAATGATTCCCAAGATGGCCAAACAGGCAAGACATACTGTGATGAGGGCAATTCCAATTGAGAACAATCCTTGGGAATACAGAAAGACACCCAGCAGGATGATGAGCAGCGCTATAACTGAGGCAAGTCGGGTGCGCCACATAACGGGCTTTACATATGTTGTTCCAACGCAGTCGATTGATTGCGCTTGGAGAGAGTTGGTGGCAAATTCATTAGTTGGTTCATTGTTAGTGCTCATGGTACCGCCTTCCTGGATTTAGGGTACTCGGTTCGCTGTTTGTCGGGCGGCGGTATTTCTGATATTTGCCCCAAAACCGCGATAACCCCACGAAGCGGCTAGGGACTTCGCGGGGTTATCTATTCAGCTCGTCGATCCAGAAGGGGAGAGGGCGCTTCTTGTACCAGTTATTTCACAATCAGGACTGGGCAGTTCACGTTTTCGCTGACGCTGCGGCTAACGCTGCCGAGCAGCAATTCTTTGATGCCGCTTAGACCGCGTGATCCCATAACGACCAGATTGGCATCGGTTTTCCGTGCCTCTCCGACGATCGCGGCGGCAGCTTCTCCAGTGCAAACCTTTTCGGAAGCCTTTACGCCCGCATGCTCAAGTGTCTCGGCGGCGTGTTTAGTCGCTTCAGTGGCACGCGCTGCGCTGATTTCCGAAGTGCTCTCTGCAACGGAAAGCACTTCAATGTTTTCTACCTTCTTTAAATCTATTGCGTGCGCAGCAAAAGTTATTGCCTCGAGGGATGCTTTGGATCCATCCGTGGCAATAAGCAAGGTGTTTACAGAGGAATCAATGATGCGTGCTGCTTGTTTGTTGGCTAGGCGTGCGGCATCAAGTCGGCAATTGCGGAAGTATACTGCCCAGTTAACCGCTAGGCAGACGAGGTTGATGAAGTAAACGGCAAGAACCCAGTTGATCATGCCCGATGCAAACTTTGCGGCAATGCCAGCAAGATATCCAACAGTAATAAGAAGAATGAATTGCCAGCTAGTGCCTGCGGCTGTTCCTGCTTTAAAATTTTTATAGGCATTGATAGGCCATGAAAGACCGAAGCAAATCAGCATTGCGGCTTCAAGTACCTGGGCGATCACCATGATGCAATTCTCCTTGTTGGGCGTGGTTATATAACGGCAACAACCCTAGTCTTTGAACACATTCATTTCAAATATCGACTTTGCATAAAATGATGCAGTTTAGGTATGATTGGTTTATGGATATTCAGCAGCTCAAATACTTTCTCGATGTTGCCCAAACTGAGCATATGACCAGGAGCGCAAAGCGTCTCAATATCGCCCAGCCAGCGCTAAGTCGGTCGGTTTCTCGCTTGGAACATGAGCTAGGGGTTTCTTTATTCGATCGTGAGGGTCGTGGCTTGCAGCTCACTGATGAGGGTCGGTTGTTCCAACGTAAATTAATCCCCCTTTTGAACGAATTGGACTCGATTTGCCAAGAGATCAAGGGTGTTCATGCTGAAAATCGAGAGGTACGAGTTCATCTTGGAGCTGCTTCGCACATTGCCGCCGATGCGGTTGCTTCATGGATGTCAGCAGCCCCCAATCGTCGCATTTCCCTTTCTCAAACTGCTTCGCGAGATACCGAGCCTGATGTGGTTGTTGATTCGTTATTTCCGAGTGTTTGCGCAAAGGTGGAAAAGTTCTCGGAGCGTATGATGCTTGCGGCGCCTGAAAACCTGATGTTTTCGCGCGTTCCGGTGCCCCTTGACGAATTGAAGGGGCTCGATTTCGTTTCGTTATCTTCTTCTTCGGGCTTTACCCAGTTTACGAAGGAATTATGCGTATCGATGGGGTTTGCGCCTCGTATTTCTTTTGAAAGCGACAATCCTAGCGTAGTTCGTAAGATGATCGGGCTGGGCCTTGGCGTTGGTTTTTGGCCTGAGCGGAGCTGGGGAGGGACGAAAGGAGAGGGTGTTGCTCTTCTTCCTCTTGATATCCAGCAGAAGCGCGAAGTGTATGTCTGGCTTTCATCATCTGCCGAGGATAACCCTCTGTCTTGTTCCTTCTATGACTACCTTTGCCATTATTTTCGGCGGTGTTTTTCTTAGCCGCTTCGTATAGACCCCTTGTTCAATCACCGCTTGTTGTTTTCTACGCGCCATCAACGTGGCGTTTTTATTGAACAAATAAAAAAATGTTAAACGAGTCCTACAATAAGGAGCTGCTCTTACCCAAAATTTAAGATAGGTACTCAATGGATTTAACGGAACTGTTAAATGCGGTAGACGCCGCTGTGTGGGGTCCACCTATGATCATCCTCTTGCTGGGATGCCATATTTACACCACCATTCGCACAAAAGTCATTCAGCGAAAATTACCACTCGCTCTTAAACTTTCCGTAACGAAAGACGATGGAGCCGAAGGCGATGTGAGCAATTTCGGTGCCATGGCTACATCACTTGCTTCAACGCTTGGAACCGGCTCCATCGTAGGTGTCGCTACAGCGGTTCTCTCCGGCGGTCCTGGAGCGGTACTGTGGATGTGGCTTACTGGCATCCTCGGTATGGCGACCAAATATACCGAGGTTTTCGCTGCTATGAAATATCGCGTGAAAGACTGGCGTGGCGAAATGATGGGTGGTGCCATGCATGTTTGGGAACAGCGATATAAGCGCCCCGACGGGACAGTGCCTTGGTGGGCTAAGCTGGCGGCTATTTGGTTTGCACTGCTCGCATGCATCACAATCTTTGGCATTGGCTCCGCCGTTCAAACCAGCGCTATCACCAGTGTCGTGCGTGCCAACTTTGGATGGGATCCTGCAATTGTTTCTGCATTTGTCTGCGGTACGGCATTGTTGGTTATCTTGGGTGGCTTGCAGAAGGTTTCTGGTATCTGCGAAAAACTAGTACCCATCATGGGCGGGGCTTACATTTTGGGATGTATTTACATCTTATTCTGTAATAGTTCCTTTCTTGTTGAGTCCTTCTGCCTCATTTTCGAATGTGCTTTTACTCCTAAAGCTGCTTTTGGCGGTGCGGTAGGTTCGGGCATTATGTTTGCCCTTCAATTTGGTTGTGCGCGCGGCTTGTTCTCGAACGAGGCAGGCCTTGGCACCGCGCCGCTCATCTCATCGGCTGCTGCTTCAAAAAACCCTGCTCGTCAGGCGCTTGTCGCAATGACTGGTCCTTTTTGGTGCACAGTAGTTATCTGCTTGGTCAGCGGCTTGGTAATCGTTAGTACGTTATGTGCCCATCCGAACCTTATTGCTGATGCAGGTGTTTCAGATGGCGCGACTCTCGCCAATGCTGTTTTTGGCACTATTCCAACCATCGGTACACCCGTTTTGATGCTGGGAATCATTTGCTTTGCGTATTCAACGATTCTCGGTTGGAGCTACTACGGAGAGCGTGTGACCTTGTATTTGTTTGGGCGTCGTTGGGTTCCCTTGTACATCGGTCTTTATATTTGTATGGGATTCCTCGGCGGCATTGGTGTAGGCGATATCGCTTGGACGGCAACTGATATTTCAAACGCACTGATGGCTATTCCGAACATCATCATGGTTTTGCTCTGCACCGGTATGGTTGCGAAAGAAACGCAGCATTACGTTTATGATGGCAATATCGATGAAGAAGACAGCCATCACGCACCTACTCTTGAGGAAAAGAGTGCATTCCTAAGGAATAAGGCGTAGCTGTTATTCAGCGCATTTACTAAGCCCTTCCATTCCTGAATTGCCTTGCGTCTCTTAGTATGAGGGATAGGGGGATAATTCATCGGCGATGGAGGGGCTATTTTATTTGGTTACGGTTTTTTCGGCTACGGCTTAAGCGGTCCTTTTCGATTTAGTTCGATTGGACAAAAAATCCCCGCTTGGAATCCAAGCGGGGAATGAAGAAGGGGCTTTGGGATTGATCGATAGTTAAATTTCGATTTTTGCGCCCATAAGTTTGGCGAATTCGCGACAGATAGCAGTGTTGCCGGGCCATGCAGGCGAAGTGATCAGATTGCGGTCAACGACAGCTTCACTAACATCAACTTCTTTGTAGATGCCACCTGCAAGTGAAATGTCGGGCCCAACGGCAGGATATGCCGTTGCAGTGTAACCTTCAAGGACGCCAGCGGCCGTCAGAACTTGAGGGCCGTGGCAAATAGCGGCAACCGGCTTGTTTGCAGCAAAGAACTCTTTAGTGATCTCGATAACGCGGGGATTTAAGCGAATGTATTCTGGAGCTCGTCCACCCGTAATAAACAAGCCTTCATAGTCTTCAGTTTTAACATCTTCGAACGAAGCGGTTAATGCAAAGTTGTGCCCACGAAGCTCCGTGTAAGTTTGCTCGCCCAGGAAATCATGTACAGCTGTTGCAACTGTATCACCGGCTTTTTTGTCTGGGCAAACGGCATCTACTTGGTAACCCAGCATCGATAAAGCCTGATAGGGCACCATTGTTTCGTAGTCTTCAGTGAAATCGCCGCAGAGCAGCAAAACTTTCTTAGTCATGGCAGCACTTCTTTCTGTGACATGATGGCAAATTGGTATTTGCCCCGTTAGGCTTATTTTAGGCCTTAGTCTGAACGTGTTCATAACTCAAGTAGTTTTCTTTTCGTACGGCAGATCAGCGCGGACTAACGGTTTGGAATTCCATGTTGCGTGGGCCACTGGGAGCTATCGAATTAATGCAAAAATAAGGGAGCCTCGCCATTCTAATGGCGAGGCTCCCTTGATGAAACTGATTGGCGATTCTTCTAGAACAGAAGATGAGCCACGGGGCAGACGATGATCAAGCTGATAATAGTGCGTTCCAGGAACAGGATGAAGAGCTCGACAACATTGACAGGGATCTTGGAGCCCAAGATAAGGCCGCCTACCTCAGAAAGGTAAATAAGCTGGGTAACCGAAACGGTTGCAACGATGAAGCGGCTCATCGGATCGGCGATTCCCTCTGCCGCGATAACTGAAGGCGTGAACATGTCGGTAAAGCCAACGATCATCGTCTTCGAGACTTCTTGCGCTTCGGGGACCTGGAGGAATTCGAGCAAAGGCATGAATGGAGCGCCCAATACGTCGAAAATGGTGGTGTAATTAGCCAGCATAAGCGCCAATGTGCCAACGCACATTACAACTGGTAATACCCCAAACCACATGCCTGCTGCATTCTTGATGCCATTCTCAAGGAATTGACCGATACCGCGATGGCCTTTTACGCGCTCGACAGCAAGTGAAAGACCATACTGTGCAGATGAGTTGTACCCCTCTGGCAGGGTTTCGGGCATTGCCTTCCCCTCAACCAAATAGGTGTCCTTTTTGAGGGACAAAGGGGGGATGCGGGGGACGATCAGTGCGCAGATGATGCCAACCAAGCAAATGAGCATGTAGTAAGGACCGAAGTATTGCATCAAGTCGACTTGCGCTAATACCACAATACTGAAGGTGATCGAAACAGCTGAGAATGTAGTAGAGATGATCGAAGCTTCGCGGGCGGAATAGTAACCGCTTTCATATTGGTTACAAGTAAGCATAACGCCCAAAGTTCCGTCGCCGATCCAGGACGTTACACAGTCGACAGCACCTCGACCAGGGATTTTGAAAAGAGGACGCATGACCTTGGTAAGAAGTGCTCCGATAAACTCGAGAAGACCGAAATCGAGAAGAAGAGGCAGGAGCAATCCGGCCAAGAAGAAGATGATTACCAGTACCGTAAGAAGATCGCCCAAAACGAAAGTACCGGTATCTTCGCCGCCAATTATTTGAAGAGGCTCACCATCTCCGACCAAAACACCTGCGAAGGCGATCCACGCAAATACAGCGCCAATGACGCGGATTATAACCCATGCTGGTGTGGTAGAAAATGTATTGTACATAAGTGGGTGTTCATCGATAAATTTCGGATGGAATAACGCAGCAACGCCTAAAACCGCTGAAATTGTAACGATGATACAGCAAAGAATCGGAAGAAAATCTGCCATGCAGTTGCCGATAAGGTCGGCAATTACTTTAACGATGACTGTCCAAGTGCCGTCAACTTCGACGGGAATCATGAACAATACAACGCCCAAAATGGAGGGGATGATGAAGCCTAAGATGTGCTTCCAATTGTATTTTTCCAAAACACTTCGTTTCACGCGGGGATAGATGCAGAAATGAAGAATATCAGATTTTTGCATAATGGTGTTGTGTAAGCGCGCTACTGGTCGTTGTTTGCTTAGTATTCAGAGTAAGTGGCTGATTATGCATATTGGAGCAAGGGGGAGCCATGAGTAGAATGCCTATTGTTTATTCGAGCCGTTCTCGGATCGAAGAGCTTTCGAGGAACTTGTATCGAATTGATCTTCCGATGCCTGAGGCGATTGGACCGACGAATTCGTATCTGTTCAAAGCAGATGGCATTGCTGATTCTGGGCGCTCTCTTATAGTTGACGCTGGTTGCGACGAGCCCGAAACGAGAGAAGCCTTTGATTTCGCTTTACGTGAGCTGGGCATTTCCTGGGGTTCTGTCGATGTGTTTATTACCCATTTCCATTGGGATCATTGCGCAGGGCTTTCTCAAATTTGGAGGCCTGGCATGACAGTGTATGGGGGTATTGACGATTACATCGAGCGTGGGGTCCCCGTCATGTCCGCCGTCGAGATTGGAGCGCTTGAACGTCGAACTAGTGAGGCGCATGGTGTTATCGATGCGTATGACGCTTCATACTGGGAACCCATGACGCGCTCGGGGAGCGTCAATCCTCCCATTACTCGTCTATTTGAAGGGGAGGTGCTTTCGGTTGGTGGTTACAATTTACGCGTCCTTCAGACTCCCGGTCACGACTTGCATCATCTCTGCTTATACGATGCGGAGAGCGAGCTTTTGGTAGGTGGAGACCAGGTTCTCTGTGGTGGTTATCCTCCTATCATGGTCGAGACGGAGGCGGATCAGCTGTCCTTGCTGCTTCAGCAGATGGAGCGTTTAGGGAGGCTGCCAGCCTCGTTGATCCTAACTGGACACGGGAAAGAGGGATTTGACCTCTCTGCACGTTGTGATCAGATTATTGATCATTACAGCCGTCAAACTGAAAGCTTTTTAAGCTTATGCCAATTGGGCGAATGCGACTTAGGTGAGCTGTCGTATCAGTCAACCTTAGGGGATCGCCGAACGCCATGGGAGGCCAGATCGATATTTGGGAGAAGATCTCTTATCACTCAGACCATGGCATTTGCGACGTACTTTATGAGCAAAGGTATGTTGAGGAATGAATATGATGTAATTCCTTTAAGATAGTAGTTAGAGGCCTGTTTGATTGTGTGCTTCTTGTTTTGGAGGGTACACTACTTACTGCCGTGTACCGTATACCAAGGAGCTTCTATGCCCGCATTTGATTTTCAAAGCTACATTACCGATATTCCGGATTACCCAAAGCCAGGCGTGATTTTTAAAGACGTTACAACGCTGTTCAAAGATCCGGAAGGGTTCACGGCTGCCATTGATGCTATTGCTGAGCACTTTGAGGGTAAGGGCATCACGAAAGTAGTTGGTGCTGAAGCGCGTGGATTCATGATAGGTGCCCCTGTTGCCTACCGCTTGCATGCAGGATTCGTTCCTGCTCGCAAGCCGGGTAAACTTCCTCGCGAAACCCGTTCGGAAAGCTATGAGCTCGAATATGGTTCTGATTCACTGGAAATGCATCTTGATGCTATTGATGAAAACGATATTGTGCTCGTGGTAGATGACCTCATTGCAACGGGGGGAACCGCGGCTGCTCAGGCTCGTTTGGTGTCAAAAGCAGGTGCCAAAGTCGAGGGTTTTGCTTTCTTATTGGAGCTTGCTTTCTTGAACCCTCGCGAAGCTCTCGCACAAAGCTCCACTGCAGAGGTCTATTCGTTGATTTCGGTAGACTAGGCTAAAACTATAGTGCAGTCATAACTTAAAGGGTGCTTTTGCGCCTTTAATTCACGACGCAAGAAAAGTAGTCAAGGTGAAGCCCAGAGCGGCTGCTCCAATGGTGCTGGCGTATGTCGTTGCAAGGTATCCAAGGCCTTCTGCGTAATGCCTCTGCGAAACAAGTTCAACAGCTTCGAAATTCATAGTTGAAAGGGTCGAAAAACCTCCCAAGAATCCCATTGTAAGCGCAAGATACACAATGCCATCAAGCTGTATCTGGAAAGCCATTAACGCTCCTGCCGAGGTGCAGGAAAGAAGATTAATGAACAGCGTGGGCAACGGGAATCGTCCAGGAAAGCGGGGTTTCAAAAAGGACGTTGCCTTGCTTCTGCATAATGCTCCAAATGCTCCGCCAATGCCTACTGCGAGAAATGCGGCTACGCTCATGATCTACCGCCTTTAATCACTGTTGATTTTTTAGCAAAACGTTCTGCAGCTCGTTTTTTGCGGATGCGGCGTAAGCGATGCAGTGCTAGGTAGTTTGATGCGATTTTCCCGCATAGCGACGCGATGAAAGTGACGAAAATCGTTATAGTGATATACGCTGCGGCGAGTTCGACCTCTCCATCGCGGAAAAACCCCAGGCATTCAGTTGAGAAGGCGGAGAGGGTGGTAAAGGCACCAACAAGGCCTATTCCTAAAGATTTCACCAAAGGCCCGGGAAGATGGAGCCTGCGCCCGACGTATTGGTTGATGATTTCTAGCGTAAAACAACCAAATATATTTACGATGAGAGTCGCATAGGGGAATCCACCTTGCGAGGGAAGAGCTAATTCAAGCAGGTATCGAAGAGAGGCTCCAAGAAAACCCATAAGAAGAACTAGTGGGGCAAGAGCGCGGGGCGCTCGAAGAGCGGCGCTAAGGTGCGAAGCCGTGTGGTTGGATGCTTCTTCCTGCATTAATGCTTGGTTCCTTAATCGATTATCGGGTTTGTTGGTTCAGCGAGTATAACGCTAGGGTTACTGTTCTCGTTCTGGCTTAGAGGTAAGGTGCCAGCCGTTGCAATAAGGGCAGCGATAGGAGTGCAAGCCGGTAGTTCCATAGCTTGCACATGAGGTAATTGCGGCTTCTGCGTCCGATTTGCTTGTGTAGCGATTTTTCGACTCGCAGGCTTTCTTGCGTAATGCTGCTTCTTTTTCAGCACGGTTTTTTTGCTGACGCTTTCCTTCGCTGGCAAATAGGTTATCCATGCCTCCTAGGCTGGCATTGAACTCTGCTTTTTGCTTTGACCAGGACGAACGTTTTTTGCTGCCCATTTCGCCCCTCCGTTCCCTTGTTGCGCTGAGCCTCGGTTTAAAAAAGCCGCGTAGGTAGAACGCGGCTTGATACGTTAGCTACTTGTGGTAAAAGCGACGCTGCTCGAATTTGGGTTCGCATGATACGTTGATGCCCAATGTGCGATATAGGTTCTCATCGGTTGGCGAAATGATAACCGAGAAATGAGCATCACATCCCTTCAGCTTGTTTATCGAATCCATAAGTTGTGCAGCGATAGCATTGCCGCGGGAGCTGACCGCCAGCGCCAGTAAGGTTTCGTCGGAATGTAGGCGTGGGTTGGTGCTCTTTAAGTGCTCGGTTTTCAAGTGGCAGATAGGGGCGATAACCTCATCATCAATTACAAGCAGATCGTCATCGACGCCTGCCAGTGCCTTTAATGCGTTCATCAGTAGGGATGATGCACAGCCCATGAGGTTGCCCGTCTTGCCGGTGACGACAGTGCCATTAGGTAGCTCAATGGCACCAGAGGGACCTCCTGTAGCCTCTTCTTTTTCCAGGCAGGCTTTACGCGCGGGCAGTACATCAGCGGAGATACCCACGCGACTCATTAGCAGCTCAATCTTGTGGAGCTCTTGTTCTCCTGCGCCGCTTCGCTTGCAATCCTCTGCGGAATGGAAGTAGCGGCGAACGATCTCACGACACGATGCATCTCGGCACGCATCGTCATCAACAATGGCAAATCCTGCCATATTAACGCCCATATCGGTTGGGGAGTTGTAGGGGCTAACTCCCTGGATTCGCTCAAGCATTGCTTTTAAAACGGGGAAGATTTCAACATCTCGGTTGTAGTTGACCGTTGTTTCACCGTAAGCGTCTAGGTGGAACGGGTCGATGATATTGTCATCGTCGAGGTCGGCGGTAGCGGCCTCGTAAGCGACGTTTACAGGGTGCGAAAGCGGAAGATTCCATATCGGAAATGTCTCATATTTAGCATAACCTGCCTTGATACCGCGTTTATTTTCGTGGTACAGCTGAGAAAGGCACGTAGCCATCTTTCCGGAGCCAGGGCCAGGTGCGGTAACTACTACCAACGGACGGCTGGTTTCAAGGTATTCATTCTTGCCGTAGCCCTCGTCGCTCACGATATGGTCGATATCGTGAGGGTATCCGGCAATGGGATAGTGTAGATAGCTCGTTACACCCAGCGACTCGAGGCGGCAGCGGAACGCTTCAGCTTTTGGCTGCCCTGCGTAGTGGGTGATAACTACGCTGCCAACATAAATGCCCATGCCCGCAAAGACGTCCATCAAACGAAGCACGTCTTCATCGTAGGTAATGCCGAGGTCGCCGCGAACTTTGTCTGATTCGATGTGGTTAGCGTTGATAGCGATTACTACCTCAACATCTTCAGACAGGCTTTTGAGCATACGAATCTTGCTATCGGGCTCAAAACCAGGCAATACGCGTGAGGCGTGATAGTCATCAAAAAGCTTACCGCCGAACTCCAAATACAGCTTGCCGCCAAACTGGCCTATGCGTTCTTTAATGTGCTCAGCTTGCAGGGTGATGTATTTGGCGTTGTCGAACCCGATCTTCATGCTTAGTGATGCCTTTCATCTGTGTGTCTCTATATTTAATTGCAGTTAAATGATACCCCATAGTGATGAATCCGCTTATGGGTTGAATGTTCATTCAACAATATCTTTTAATGATCTACTTTTGCCCGAGAGGCAGTTCGTACGTTGTAAGGAAATAGAGGGTGTTTCGGTCAATTCGTGGGAATCTATCGCCTAGTTTTGATAGCTTTTGAATGGTGTTTGCTATTCCTTAATCTATTGATGAATCTTCTGCCCCATTACCCATAGGATGCAATTGCGATAATGCAGCGTTTTGCAAATGGGTTTCTATATATCTGATTTACCAAAATCACGAATTTAAAAAGAAGGCAAGCGACAATCTTGTAAAACATGTTCAGAATGTGCATCGTCTCTATTTGGAATTTCAATGTATGAGATTTGCTAGATACGAAATTCGAAATGTTCCTCATGAGTTTCTGCTCAAAATACTCGATGAACGGTAGTTCAAATCAAGAAATGTGTGTAATAGACATGTTCGGTATCGTTTCTCTTGAAAATACATAATACCTACTTGACAAACAAACAGGTCTAAGCATGTATCGTACCTATAGGGTGTGCCTATAGGTACGATCGGAACACTCTATATGATTCACAACAAATGTTGTTCAAATAGTTTGACATTGATTTAGTCAAATCAAATAATAAATGGCGGTCACTTTGTGTGAGTGCTACTTCTCCACTAAAATGCAGTGCCGGCGCAAGGTGTCCAGGTTTCAGGATGTACCAAGTCTTGAAGCCATGCGCTCAGAGCGCAGGCCTCCCCAAGCCAACTCACCGGTTGACCGGTAACCCCTGTCTTGACTTTCCGAGGCGCATTATCCCACATGGATTCCAAAGGAATCCTCGATGCGAAAGGAAGGTTTCAATGGCTTCTGATGCTTTGAATTCTTCTTACCATGGCATCGCAGCTCGCTTGGATCGTATGCCCATCACTGGCTTCCACAAGAAGATTCTGTGGTTGCTCGCTGGCATTACGTTCTGCGACTCTGTTGACATGGCAGTAGGCGGCCCTATCGGTAACGTTCTTCAGTCCGAGGGTTGGATGACTCTCGAGCAGTTCGCCTTCTTCAACTCCATTACCATGGTTGGTTACCTCTTTGGTGGCCTCATGGCAGGCGCTCTTTCCGACGGCATCGGCCGTAAGAAGGCGGTTCTCATCTGCGGTTCTATCTTCACCGTATTCTGCTTCGTTGCTGCAGGCTCCCCCGATGCAACGTTCCTGACCGGCTGCCGCTTCTTCATGGGTCTGGGCCTTGGCGCTGCGTTCCCCGCAGGCTACTCCGCACTCACCGAGTTCACGCCTCCCACGAAGCGCGGTAAGTACCAGTCCTACGTTGGCCTGATCGCTAACTGCGGTACTTTGGTTGCCTCCGCTATGAACATGATCGTTCTGCCCATGCTCGGCTGGCGCCCCGTGTTCGTTATCTGCGGTTGCATTGGCTTGGTTGTTGTAGTTCTCTGCTTCTTCTTCCTTGAGGAGTCTCCTCGTTGGCTTGCTATGAAAGGTCATAATGCCGAGGCCGACAAGATCGTTTCCCATCTTGAAGAAAAGACTTCCGCTAAGGGCGTAAACGTACCTGCCGTATCTGAGGAAGAGATCCATAAGCGTGAGCAAGCAGAGGTTGTTAAGGAGCTTCCTTGGGCATTCCTCTTCAAGAAGAAGATGATCACCCGTACGCTTACGGCTATGTTCCTTTGCTTCACGATGAATGTGTTGGTATATACCGTTATTTCGTGGACTCCTACCATTTTGACCAAGAATGGCTTTGATCCGCATATGTCTACCACTCTTACTGTGGTAATGCAGCTGGGCATTCCTGTTGGCGTTGGTCTTCTGACCTTCTATGTTGAGAAGGTAAACCGTAAAATTATCCTTTGCACCACTTACGTGCTTATCGCAATCATCGGTCCTGTATGGGCTTCCCTGCCGACCGACAACACTGCGCTTATCATGTTCATTGGTTTCCTGCTCTGTGTCTGCACCTTCACCAACTCCGTTACCACCGCAGCTATCTACCTGTCCGAGCCTTTCCCGACGGCCTGCCGTATCCGCGGCGCTGGTGTTGCTAACGCCTTCGGTCGTCTTGGCTCCATCTTCAGCCCAATGTGGATTGCTTACCTGATTACCACTTCGGCTGGTACGATGGGTGTATTTGCTATCAATGCATGTCTTTGCATTTTCATGGCAATCTGGCTTGCTGTATTCGGTGTTGAGACTCGCGGCCGTACGCTTGAGGACATCACCAAGGGTTTGCTTGACGACTAGTTGATAAAGTTAGCCGTTTCAGGCGTATCCATGACATTAAAAAGAGGAGCTCTAGGGGGAGCTCCTCTTTTTGCGTTTATGGGGGTGTTTATGATTTGCGTCGCGTGCCTGTTCGGTGCGAATTCGATATGGCAACTGCGCATTTTGCTTTTCTCGGTATACGCATTGAAGCACTGGCGGTTATCGATTAACTTTTTCGAGGCTTTAAGGGTATGAGTGGCACTTCTTGTTGATTTGCATAGAATGAAACAAGCCCCATAGAACTGACGTTTATGGGGCTTGCGGTGCTGGATTGCGAGTGAGTGGGGGCTATTCGAGACAGCCCACCATTTCTATGGTTAGTGCAGCGCAATCGTGGGCGGCTTTAGCTTCGAACGTTGGATAGTCGACGCTTGCTGAACCGTCTGCTTTGTCAGAGATTGCACGTACTATTAAATAAGGTATTTTGCTCAGGTAGCAGGTTTGAGCAATTGCTGCACCCTCCATTTCACAGCAGCTTGCTTGAAATACTGCTTTGATCCGTTCCTTTTCGCTCTCTTCGCGCACGAATCTGTCACCTGATGCAACGCGGCCTTCGTGAGCGCTTAGATCTAGCCTTAGCGCTGCGGTTTTTGCGGTGTTGCGTAGTGTTTCCGAGGCGGGGTAAGCTACTACTTCTACTCCTGGGGTTTGCCCTGGTTCGTACCCCAGATTCTGCACATCCATGATGTGGTTCACCGAGTCGGTTGAAAGCACTACATCACCAATATCGATGCTAGGGTCAAGCGATCCTGCAATGCCGGTATTAATAACAGCATCGGCTGAGAACGAGGTAATAAGTACTTGGGCGCACAATGCGGCATTCACCATGCCTACACCGCACTGAACCACTACAACGGGTGTTCCGTTTAGGTTTCCCTCGTAAAAGTCTCTTCCAGCAATTGAGCTCATCGAAACTGCGCCCTGGCGTTCCATCGTTTGGATGAGAAGATCAATTTCAACCTGCATTGCTCCGATAATGCCAATGCGTGTGTTGGGGAATGTATTTGCCATAAAGAGCTCCTAATTCAGGAGGGCAGGGTAGTGGGTGTGCGCTTCGTCAAGGCAAGAAAGCGTCTTTGTTACATATCGCTTTGCCCACCATTGAGCTTGTGCGATATCCGAGTCATGGTAGTTTCCGCATTCTTCGGGTTTGGCTCCTGGAATTTCGCCCTCGAAGTCGCGCGCAAATTCAAACAGTCGTTTTACTAAGCTAGCAACATCGTTTGATTCATAGGCGCCAAATACGACTAGGTAAAATCCCGTGCGACAGCCCATGGGTCCAAAATAGATAACGCGATCTTTCCACTCTGCGTCATTCCGAAGGAAAGTGGCACCAAGATGCTCGAGCGCATGTACGGCTGCCGTATCCATTACTGGTTCCCGATTTGGGGCGGTCATACGCAGATCGAATGTAGTGGTGATGCATCCTGTTGCCTCATCGGCATCGCTGCGTGATACATATATGCCTGGTTCGAGGACATTGTGATCAACAGAAAAACTGGCTATACGCTCCATGGGTACTCCTGATTTGAATTGTGTGATAGATAGCGGGCTATAAGGCGCGTTGAATCGCAAGTAATTGTTTGAGGTCGTTGATTCGCTCTTCGAGATCAGCGCCTTCATCGGTCTGAGACACCAGGACTTGGTGGTCGGGTTTGGTTATAGGACGTATGCTGCTATTGAGATCGATATGCTGTTCAATCGCGATGTTTGTACCCACGAATGGCTCATGCGTAGCGAGCGATATGCCCTGAGCGTCGGAAACGAGCGTGAACCCTGCAATGCCAGTCGTTTTCTGGTAAGCAGCTGACATGCCTCCGTCGATGACCACAACTTTGCCGTTGCATTTAATAGGATCCTCTCCGTCTTTGACCTTAACAGGGACATGTCCGCAGACGATGCGGGCAGAGGTTGGATCCATGCCGAAATCTTTGAAGATGCCATCTACCACGTCTTCATTTTCGTAAAGCTGGTAGAAGGGGTTCTTCACTTCTTTGCGTGCTTCTTTTTCGGCAATTAGGTAAAGCTCAAACGTTGCCATTTTACTTTTTGCAAATAACGGCGAACCGATACCAAGCCACAAATACCACAGCAGGTCAGCTCCTTTCTTCTGAGCTGCTGGATCGGGGTCGGTAAAAGCAGCGCGGACGTAGCGGTCTACTGCATCGAATAGCTCTCGCCCCTTCATCTTTTCGCCGTAGAGGTTGGTTTCCCTTAGGCTTCCATCTGCGTTCAGAGGGACACATGCGTGGAACATCAGTGTGTTGTTCTGAATTTTGTACAGGCTGCCTCGTTCGAGGAATAAAGCAATGTGACGCTGAAGCTTTTCGCATTTTATGAAAGCTTCTTCGAGGCTCTGCATAACAGCTTCTTCTTCATCTGTGAGTTGGTATGGATTCTCCCAATTTACAGTCGGGAAGACCGTGTCGGTGAGCTTGTATTCCACGCCATCGACGACAATCGTGTTGGTTTCGCGATTGATCTTGTGGAGCAGTTTTCTGTCTTCAAGCTCGAACGATGGGTTGTCGTCGATAAGCTTGGCTTCGATCTTAAACTGCAGGATTGCCATTGCTTTTTGTATCTTTACGTTTAGGTCGTATTCCTCGGCGCTTAAGTCGGGATCCCCTTTGAGCTTGAATGCTACGCAGGGATCGTCTTTGTATGCCTTGGAAGCAAAGTTTGCCAAGGGCAGGATGTTGATTCCGTAGGCATCGCTTAGGATGGAAAGATTGCCGTAGCGAGCGCAGTTGCGTACTACGTGTGCAATGCACCCTCGTTGTCCAAGTGCAGCGCCCATCCACACTACGTCGTGGTTGCCCCATTGGATGTCGATTTCGGGATGCTCTTCGATTTCGTCCATGATCAAATCGGGATTTGGGCCGCGGTCGTAGACATCTCCCACGATGTGGACTTGGCTTGTTGCCAGCCCCTGAATTGTGATGCATAGTGCCCACGCTAAATCTTGCTCGGTTGCCGTGTCGAATGCGGCGTCAAGAAGCACTGTCTTGCGACCAGCGCTGTGTTCTGCGGACATGATTTTTTCAACGATGGGACCAAATGGTTTTGGGCATACATCAAAAACTGCTTCAGAGGGCTGAAGCTCTGCAAAGCTAGCGCATAGGGAGATAAGATTGGTAAAGGTATTCCTAAGATCGCCATCGTTCAGTTGATCGATGGATTCCTCGGGGTAATAAACCAAGGTTGCAAGGGCGCTGCGTTCGTCTTCATCAAGAGAGTCACTGAAAAGCGCATCAATATGTTTGCGGATAGAGCCGCAGCCATTTCGGAGTATATGGGAAAACTCTTCATATTCTCCGTGGATGTCGGAAATAAAAAGCTCTGTTGGCTTAGGGAATCTCAGCTCTTCACGTTCGGCGATGATCTCCATTGCTGTTTCCTCTGGAGTAGTGAATAGTTGCGAAAGGAGTCCCAGGTAACGCTCTTGTGCGTATGCCATTACTTACCTCCTGATTGATTGAATTCCAATGTTTTTATTTTACTGATATAAAGGCTTGATTGTGCGACAGTATCCCTTCGTTTGATTTTCTTGTTTTCGTTATAAGCTTGTACGTTCTGATGTGGGTTTATTGGCTTGAACAGGTTCACTATGGCATGAAATAGAAATACACTGAGCTGCGATTGGAAACACGATGAGGCTGGTGCGATCAAGGAAATACCTGGTGAAGCTAAGCGCCGTGGCTACGGAAAAGCACTCGTTTGCTCCGATCCTGATCTGGTGAGCTTTGGCGTTACTGCGAAAGTTATCGATGAGCTTGATGCTTAAGGGATTGCCTGGTCGCTGTATGACTAGATAAAGCCAAATCATACTTTCAAAACGTCAAAGATGGTGTTGCGGCCTTTAAAGCGTCCGGAGCCGATATGATCTTAGCAATTGGCGGAGGCTCTTCTGTGGATACCGCTAAGGGCATTGGAATAATTGTCGAAAATTCAGAGTTTGAAGATGTGGCTTCCCTTGAGGGGGTGGCCGATGCCAAGAAGCATGCAGCATTCACCATTGCGGTTCCTGCCACCGCTGACACTGCAGCCGAAGTTACAATCGGCTATCTTGTTGCTGATTCGGATAAGGTTCGCAAATTTGTTTGCGTTGATGTGAGCGATATTCCGGATGTTGCTATTGCCGATCCCGATATGATGGCGTCTATGTCTGCTGGCTTAACGGCTGCTACTGGCATGGATGCGCTTTACCCACGCCATCGAAGGCTATACCACTAAGGGGGCATGGGAGCTTTCAGACAGTTCTACTTGAAAGGTATCGAGCTAATTTCGAAGAATTTGCGACATTCGGTTAAAGAAGCGAAAGCAGGAAAACCTGACTCTGGGCGGGAAGGTATGGCTCTGGGGCAATATATTGCTGGTATGGGTTTTTCTAACGTTGGTTTGGGAATTGATCACGCTATGGCTCATACGCTTTCAGCTCACTACGACACGCCCCATGGGGTTGCCTGTGCGATGCTTTTGCCTATCGCCATGGAATCCAACAAGCCAGTAGCTGCAAAGCGATTGGCAGATGTTGCTGTTGCGATGGGCGTCGATACCGAAGGGATGGATACCGAATCAGCGGCTGATGCTGCTATTGAAGCGGTGCGTAAGCTTTCGTTCGATGTCGGTATTCCTGCAACTTGCGAGGGCCTTACTGAGGCGGATCTTGATCAGCTTGCATCTGAGCGATGTCCGATGCCTGCTTCCCGGGAAACCCCCGTGACGCGAGCCATGAGGAAGTAGTAGGCCTCTTCAAGAATATTTTGGCTTAATTGTTCTATGGCTAAGTCGGTCCCTGAATGCAAATTCAGGGACCTTATTTTGCCCTCCAAGGCTTCAATCATTATGTGAATAGACGCAATTTGGGGTCGATGCGGTCGGTAAATCGCGGTTTGTTTCATTGAGGTAACACTCATGATTCTTCGGTGTTACGAGGCTTTTCCGTCATCGTTAACAAATGCATATGACGTCTTTTGAACGTGTTTCGAGTGCAAAGATCGTCTTGTCGAAAATGTGCTCGTTAGTAACAAGTTTAGGAGGTACGCACAATGCTTGACACAGGAGCAACCGCATTCATGCTGGTAAGTGCAATGCTGGTCTTTCTTATGACTCCAGGCGTTGCATTTTTTTACGGCGGACTTGCGCGTCGTAAAAACGTCGTCAACACCATGTTCATGTCGTTCGTGATTATTGGGGTGGTGGCAATCGTATGGATCTTGGCAGGATGGAGTCTGGCATATGGTGGCGATGGGTCTAATCCGTTTTTCGGTGGGTTTGACCAACTGGGATGCATGGGCGCTGTGACCGACATGCTTGCTGAGGCGGTCGATCCCGGCGATTCGACGTATCCCGCAATCGTCGATATTTCATTCCAGGCCGCATTTGCCTGCATTACTGCTGCAATTGTTGGTGGCTCTCTTGCTGGGCGTATGAAGTTTGGCGCTTTTGTAACTTTTATTACCATTTGGATTCTTCTGATTTATGCCCCTCTCGCTCATATGGTATGGGGCGGCGACGGTAGCTTTATTGGCGACCAGATTGGTGCACTCGATTTTGCTGGTGGCGATGTTGTGCATATCAGCTCCGGTCTTACTGGCTTGGTTCTTTGCCTTCTTCTTGGTAAGCGTCGAATCTTCGGTGCGGTCAACCATCGTCCCCATAACGTTCCCTTTGTGGTTCTTGGCGCAACCTTGCTTTGGTTTGGATGGTTCGGTTTTAACGGCGGCTCTGCTTTTGCTGCTGACGGTATCGCTTCTTTGGCCTTGCTCAATACGTTCGTTGCCTCTGGCACCGCAATGATTTCCTGGATGATCGTTGAGACGATCAAGACTGGTAAGCCCACTCTTGTTGGTGCTGCGACGGGTCTTGTTGCGGGTCTTGTTGTTATCACCCCGGCAGCTGGTTTCGTTGAGCCTTGGGCATCTATTGTCATGGGTCTTATCGTATCCCCCGTATGCTACTTCGCCATCTCCTTCTGCAAGGCTAAGATTGGCTACGACGATGCCCTTGACGCTTTCGGTTGCCATTGCGTAGGTGGCATTGTCGGTGGCATCCTTACTGGCGTCTTCTGTGTTCCAGAGTTGTCTTGGACTGATTTTGGCGGCCTTATCTACACTGGCGATCCTACGCTTCTTGGGGCACAGTGCTTGGGCATCTTGGTCACCATCGTGTTTGTTGCCGTCGGCTCCCTTATCATCGGCCTTATCGTAAAGGCTATCTTCGGTGGTCTTCGCGTCACCAAGGAAGAAGAAGCGGCAGGTATGGACATGACGGCTCATAGCGAATCCGCATACCCCGCCTTTATTGGCTTGGATTAATAGAAGGGAAGTGTTTGACCAATGAAGCGTATTGCAGCAGTTGTTCGTCCTGAAAAGCTTGAGCCTTTGAAGGAAGCGCTCTTTCAGGCAAAAATTTCCGGAATGACCATTTATCAGGTTCATGGTTGCGGAAATCAGCACGGCTGGAAAGAGTACTTCCGCGGCAGCGAGGTCTTTTTGAATATGATCCCGAAGGTCAAGTTCGAAATCATCGTTGAGGATTCTCGCGTTGATGAAATCGTCGATGTGATTGTGGACGTTGCGCGTACTGGGGAAGTTGGAGATGGCAAGATCTTCATTTCTTCGATCGACAGTGTAGTTCGTGTTCGCACTGGTGAAAAAGACGAAGCGGCGGTTTAACCTCTCTTGTAAGGGAAACTCAACACCTCTCACACGCTGCTAAGTCATAGAAAAGGAGCCCCTGCCAATAGGTTGGGGCTCCTCTGCGTTTTGGGGAATAGTGCGTGCGGGCGGGACATGATGGGCATCGGCAATGTTTCTTATTGGTAACATGCTTTGATATACGCGTTGATCGGCACCGTTTACCGAAAAATGCGCTATAGTTCTATCGTTAGTAATACAGACATAAGAAAGGATCGCAAGATGACTCGCAAGATCGCTATCTTCGACACAACCTTGCGCGACGGTGAACAGTCGCCGGGCGCCTCCATGAACTCCGAGGAGAAACTGGTTATTACGCGTCAGCTACTGCGCCTTAACGTTGATGTCATTGAAGCGGGCTTTCCTGTGTCTTCCCCTGGTGACTTTAAATCGGTTCAGCAGATTGCGGCCGAGGTAGGAGATCGTGCTGTTGTCTGCGCTCTTTCTCGCGCAGTTGAAAAGGACATCGACTCCGCCGCACGCGCTTTGGCCGAGTGCAAGCGCCCTCGTATCCATACTGGTATTGGCGTTTCTCACAGCCATATTTACGACAAGCTCCGCACCACGCCTGAAAAGATTCTTGAACGTACTACTGCTGCCGTGAAATACGCTAAGAAATACGTTAACGATGTTGAGTTCTATGCTGAAGATGCTGGTCGCGCCGATTATGAGTTTCTCGCCAAAGTCGTTGAGGCTGCTATTGCCGCTGGTGCAACTGTCATCAACATTCCTGATACCACGGGATACTCCTTGCCCGATGAGTTCGGTCGTCGTATCAAGTATCTGATGGAACACGTTTCCAACATGGATAAGGCAACGCTTTCCGTTCACTGCCACAACGACCTTGGCATGGCAACGGCGCTTTCTCTTGCTGGCGTTGAAAACGGTGCGGGCCAGATTGAATGCACCATCAATGGTCTCGGTGAACGTGCTGGTAATACCGCCATGGAAGAAGTGGTCATGGGTATCAAGATGCACGGCAAGGAGCTCAACGCCCATACCGACATCAACACTCGTGAATTTGTTCGTGCATCTCGCCTCGTGTCTTCCATCACTGGCTTTATCGTCCAGCCAAATAAGGCTATTGTTGGCGCTAATGCCTTTGCTCATTCTTCTGGCATTCACCAGGATGGCGTTATCAAAGCTCGTGACACCTATGAGATTATTGATCCTCGTGAGGTTGGAGCAGGTCAGAGCTCTATTATCCTTTCAGCTCGTTCTGGTCGCGCTGCCCTCCGCCATCGTGTTGAGGCTTTGGGCTATCACATTGAGGGACAGGCATTCGAGGATCTCTACAATGCGTTCCTTGATCTTGCTGACAAGAAGAAAGAAGTATACGACGAGGATCTTGAATCGCTTTTGGGCGAGCATGGTCGCAATCAGGTTGCTCACTATACTTTGAAATCGGTTCAGATTTCATGCGGCAAACCCCTTACCCCGACGGCTACCGTTACTCTTGCCGATCCTGAAGGCCGTGAATTTGTTGCATGCTCGATTGGTACCGGTCCTGTCGACGCTTTGTACCAGGCTGTAAACCAGATCGTTGACATTGAAAATGAGCTTTCCGAGTTTGCCGTCCAGAGCGTTACGCGTGGAATCGATGCTTTGGGCGAGGTAACTATTCGAGTTACCGCGGCAGATGGTGAGGTGTTTACTGGCCGTGGAGCAGACGGCGATATCATCGTTTCCTCTGCTAAAGCATATATCAATGCGCTTAACCGCCTGATCTCCCATAAGCAGGAAAAGGCTCAATAATTTGTATTGCCTCGATTGCGGGACAAAGATTGAAGATGGCGAGCTGCAGTGTCCTCACTGCGGCTCGCTTGTCAATGACATGAAAGCTCGAATAGCTGCCGCGGAAGAGATAATTGTATATACCGATGCGGTGTCGCCTTCGCGGACATCTAAACTACCTTTAGTCTCTGAACGCTCCTATCAAGATTATTTGGGCAATCCGCTTGATCCTTCAAATGAGGTCGACCCTTCCAAAGTGACTAAGTCGGCAAAGGATTTAAAGGCAATACCCACCATTGGTGACGAGGATCCTTTTATTACTAAGCCGATGCAGCGTATTGTCACTGATACTGGGCAAGTTGTTGCGGATGTTGATCGCGAGCCAAAAGCATATCGTCAAGCTCAAAAGCGCCGACACTTTCCGATCGGGCAAGTTGTTATTGGCGTATTGGTGGTTGCGATTTTGGCATGCGGGTTGGTTTTTGGCTCAGAAATCAAATCTGCTATCCAGGCATTTGTTTCACCTGAGGTAAAAACCGATGCACCCTTCTCGCAAAGTGACCAGGGTGTAGCTTCGCCTGCAGAACAACCGTATTCGGAAGGGGACTTTTCGTCCGATCTCTCGTATGCCTATGCAAATCTCGCCTCTTTGCGTTCCGAAGTTGATGAAGCTGTGGATGATCTGGAGGGATATTATCGGGTTTCAAGCAGTGAAACGCGTGGTAGCTATGCCGATAAATGCGTTTCATTGATCGATGAAATTACCCAAGAGCGTTCTGAGCTCTCATCGTCAAGGGAAAAAGCTCAAATTAGCGCAGATAGCGAACTCTATGATAAATACCAGAAGGTTGATGAGCTATATGGCTACCTCCTTGATAGGCTAAGTGCGATTTCGCAATGTTGGGAAGTTAGCTTGAGTTTTGATAATCCCAAGAAACACGATTCTGAGATTCTAGCTCCGCTCAAAACCGACTTAAAGGGAGGTAATTCGGTTTCCGAAGCGGCATTCGATAAGCTTTATTCTGAAGCTGATCCCTCTAAATAGTGTTGATTGCAAGCTTTATTTAATCGCCACCCCCTTAAACCGCAAAGGGGGTGGCGTTGGTCTTCGCTTTATGATATAAAAATGTACGCATGTGAAAACATGATTGCTTTCGATGTTTGGAGGAAGTGGGTTTTTACCCGCTTCTTTTGTTTGTTCGGGGTTTTGAAGGAGGGACAACGTGCTAAGTGCAAAAGAGCGCAGGTTGCTTGAGGCATTGGAGCCTTTGGCTACCGCCCATAATGTTGAAATCGTCACCGTTGAGGTAGTCGGTTCTCGTAAAGCTCCCACAATCCGCGTTTATTTGGATTGCGATGGCGGAATCGGTTTTGATGAGCTTGCGGCCTCGCAAAAATGGGTTAACGAATTGATGGACGAACTCGATCCATTCCCTGGCGCTTACACGCTTGAGGTTTCTTCTCCTGGTATAGACCGTCCTCTTCGTACCCCTGAGCATTTTCAGCGCTTTGCTGGCGAAAAGGTGCAGCTAACTCTTACTCAGCCGCACCAGGGCAGGGCAAAGTGGACTGGCAAGCTTTGCGGTATGCGCGATGAAGACGTTCTTGTCGAAGTTGATGGCATCCAGGAAGCGTTGCCTTATGCGCATATTAAGAAGGCGCACATTATCGGTACTATTGATTTCAGCGGGTAGAAAGGATTTTTTACCATGGCAGCATCTGAATTGATTGAAGCCTTGCAGGCGTTGGCTCACGAGCGTAAGATTGATGAGTTTTACCTCATCGAGCGCTTGGAAGCTTCCCTGGCTAATAGCTATCAGCGCATTCTTGATCTCGAATATGATGCTCGTGTTACGATCGACCGTAATACGGGCAAGATTTATGTATACGAGCTTGTACCCGTTGGTGAGCCCGATGAGGAAACTGGCGAATATACTGAGTTCGAAGAGCGCGACGTAACGCCCGATGACGTAAGTCGCATTGCGGCGCTTAACGCTAAGAATGTTATCGGTTCCATTGTGCGTGATGCGGGCCGTCAGTCTATCTATGAAGAATTTTCTAGTCGCGTTGGCGATCTGGTTACGGGCACTGTTCTGCAGGGAACCCCCGATTTCACCATCATCAAGATCCGTGATGGCGTTGAGGCTGAACTTCCTCATTATGACTTGAAGCGAAATCCTGACGAACGCAACGAACGTCCTCGCAACGAGCACTATCGTCATAATCAGCGCCTTAAAACTTTGATCGTTGAGGTTCGCGACCCTAGTTCTGATTTGCCTAAAATGCGCGGCGAACATACTCGCCCTTCGATCGTTGTATCCCGCACTCATCCAGATCTGATTCGTCGTCTTTTTGAGATCGAAGTGCCTGAGATCTATGATGGCTTGGTCGAAATCAAGTCTATTGCCCGTGAGCCCGGCGAGCGTTCAAAGGTTGCCGTTGCTTCCCGTGAATCCAACCTTGATCCGGTAGGTGCATGCGTAGGACCTAAGGGGTCCCGTGTGCGTATGGTTGTTGAAGGACTTCGCAATGAGCGCGTTGATGTGATCCAGTGGAATGAAGACCCCGCTGTATATGTGGCCAATGCACTTTCGCCTGCTCGCGTAACCCGTGTCGACATCGATGATGAGAACAATTACGCTACGGTTATCGTGCCTGATGATCAACTTTCTTTGGCTATTGGCAAGGAAGGCCAAAATGCTCGCCTTGCAGCTCGTCTTACTGGTTGGCATATTGACATCAAGTCCGCTTCCTTTGCTGGCGAGCCGCTTGTTGCAGATACGTCACTAATAGATGAGCCTTCGGAAGAGGAATCCGAGGATGGCTTGTGCGCTTTTGAGGCCGAAGACGGTACTCGTTGTCGTAATCATGCACGTCCTGGATACCGCTATTGCGGCATCCATGCGGATCTGGAGGAAGGGGAGTAGCTTGGCAAACGTGGCTGGAAAGACACGTCAGCGAACCTGCATTGTGTGCAGAGAAAGCAACACGAAAAGCAATTTACTTCGTGTTGTTCGTACGCCTGAAGGCGCGGTTGTATTCGACTCTACGGGTCGTATGAACGGTCGCGGCGCATATGTATGCAGCGTTGCGTGCCTCGATAAGGCCATTAAAACCAAGCGCCTCGATTCAGCGCTTAGAACGAAGTTGACAGAAGAAGATTGCGAGCGTATCGCCCAGCAGCTGCGTGAGGCGCTCTCTAATGAGGATAAGTAGACGAGGAGACCATATGCCTGGCATGCGTGTACATGAATTGGCTAAGGAATTTGATATGACCAGCAAGGAGCTGCTCGATCGCTTGGCGGAGATGAAGATCCCCGCCAAGAGTCATGCCAGCATTCTCCAGGATGCCTATGTGCAGAAGGTTCGTAAGAATCTTGAGCCTGAGATTAAGCAGCGTGCGGGTAAGCTCGAGGACGAAGAAGCTCAGAAGCTTGCTGACGAGCAGGCAAAAGAAGCAGAGCGCAAGGCCGAGGAAAAGGCTGAGCGTCGTGCTGCGGTAGAGAAGGAACGAGAAGCCCGAGAAGCTGAACGTGCTCGCCGCGAAGCTAAAGCCCACAAGGATGAAGAAGGGGCTCCTGCCAAGCGCAAGATCTCATCTTCTCCGTTTGAGAGTCTTGCATCTCAGATCGAGCGTGAGCGCGAGCGCGTAGAGCGCGAAGCGGCGGAGGCTCGCGAGCGTGCTGCAGCGGCAGCACGAGCTGCCGAAGTTGCGAAGAAGCAGGCAGTTGAGGAAGCTCTTCACAACCGTAATAACCGCAAGCATGCGAAAACGGCTGCACCTGCCAAGAAGCATACACCTAAGGCTGCACCGGTTTCGACCGGCTCCAATTTCTCTTCATTGCTTGATCAGATCAATAATGAGCGTGAGCGTCTGCAGAATCAAAAGCAGGAGGCTGCTGCTGCAAAGAAGAGCTCTCGTGATAATAATCGCAAGGGTAAAAAGAACCATCGTAAAGGTTTTGAGCCTTCGGTGCCGGAGCTTGAAATCACCAACAACGAAGCTCCCTCCGAGGATCGTTATGCCCAGATGGCCGTTCAAGCTGAAAAGCTTCAGCGCGATAAGGTGCTTGCCGAGGCTCGTGCTGCCGTTGAAGCGGCAAGCCATGATGGACAAGGTCGTCGTAAGAAGCGTAAGGAAAAGCGCGAAGCCGAGGCTCGCGAGCGTGCAGAGCAGGAAGCATTGGAGAAGGGCTTAGATCCTTCGCTGGTTCTCGATGACTCTGTTGTTGAGATTCCCCAGGGTTCCACGGTTGCTCAGTTTGCTGAACTAGTTGATGCATCTCCGAATGACGTTATCAAGCGCTTGTTCCTTCTCGGTTCTCCTCTCACCCTTACGCAGACTATGAGCGACGACCTGGTTGAGCTTATTGCAGACGACCTTGGTCGCAAGGTTCGCGTTGTTTCTCCCGAGGAAGAGTTTGCTGTCGTTTATCACGATTCCGAGGATGACCTTCTGCCTCGTCCGCCTATCGTTACGGTTATGGGTCATGTTGACCACGGCAAAACATCGCTTCTTGACGCAATCCGCCAGACTGGCGTTGCCCAGAGTGAGGCGGGCGGCATCACTCAGCACATCGGTGCTTCTGTTGTTAATATCAACGGACGTCAAATCACCTTCATCGACACTCCTGGTCACGAAGCATTTACTGCTATGCGTGCTCGCGGTGCTCAGGTAACTGACGTTATTGTTTTGGTGGTTGCGGCAGATGACGGCGTTATGCCCCAGACCATTGAGGCTATCAATCACGCTAAGGCTGCCGATGTTCCGATCGTTGTTGCGGTTAACAAAATCGATAAGCCTGGGGCTACGCCCGATCGCGTTCGTCAGGAGCTTACGGAATACGGTATTATCCCCGAAGAGTGGGGTGGCCAAAACATGTTCGTCGATATTTCGGCTAAGAAGCGCCTGCATATTGATGACTTGCTCGAAACCATCCTTCTTCAGGCTGATGTGCTTGAGCTTAAGGCTAACCCGAACGCTCCTGCCTCTGGTTTTGTTATCGAAGCCAACCTTGACAAGGGTCGAGGCCCTGTAGCCACCATGCTCATCAATCGCGGTACGTTGCATCCTGGTGATGTGGTTGTTGCAGGTACCTCTTATGGTAAAGTTCGTGCGCTTATCGATCCTCGTGGTTCCCACGTAGATGCCGCTAAGCCGGCTGATCCAGTTGAGATCCTTGGTTTGAATTCTGTTCCCACCGCTGGCGACGAATTCCGTGTGTTTGAGGATGAGCGCGATGCTCGTCGTTTGGCAGAGGAACGTGCATTGCGCGCTCGTTTGGCCAAGCAGGAAGCTCGTTCTCATATGAGTCTGGATGACCTGTTCTCGCGCATCGAGGAAGGTAAGACTACTGATCTTAATCTTGTTGTTAAGGCTGACGTTCAGGGCTCTATCGAGGCTCTGCGTGATGCCTTCTCGAAGATGGATCAGTCCGAAGTTAAGATCAATATCATTCATGCTGCTGTAGGCGGTATTACTGAGACTGATGTCACGCTTGCTGCTGCTTCAGATGCTATCATCATCGGCTTTAATGTTCGTCCGACTGGCAAGACTCGAGAAGTTGCTGAGCGCGAAAAGGTTGACATCAGGTTGTACCGTGTTATTTACCAGGCCATTGAAGACATCAATGCTGCGCGAGTTGGCCTTCTTTCGCCTGATATCGTTGAAAAGGATACGGGCATCGCAGAGGTTCGCGATACCTTTAAGGTACCTAAGGCTGGCACTATTGCCGGTTGCTATATCACCGAAGGTGAGCTTAGCCGCGATGATCAGGTACGCATTGTTCGTGATGGTACAGTTATCTACGAAGGCAATATCGGTAGTCTCCGTCGATTCAAGGACGACGTTAAGACTGTTGCACGTGGCTACGAATGCGGTATTGGTATCGAGGGTTACCAGGACCTCAAGGTTGGTGACACCATTGAAGGCTTCCGTACCGTTGAAGTCGAAAGGACCGAATAATTATGAAACAAGGTTCTTCCAGCCGTAAGGTGAATGAGCAGGCTCGCGAAGTCATTGCAAGTATTCTGCTTTTCGAGATAAGCGATCCGCGTTTAAACATGGTGACTATTACGTCATGCGAGGTTAGCTTTGATCGTAGTGTAGCTAATATCTATTACACGACGGAGCCGTCGCGTTATTTGGAGGTTGCTGCTGCGTTTGAAGCTGCCGGCGGCAGGATTCGCTCCCTTATGGCTAAGAAATTGTCTTGGCGCATGGCTCCGGAGCTTCGTTTTATGCTCGACTCCAGTGTTGACGAGGCAGAACGCATTGCAAGCGCACTTGCGCGCGATGCTGCAAGGAATTCATCAGACGAAGAGGAATAAGTGCCTACCCTTCAGACGAATACTACGCTGTCCGAAATCGCCGAGCGCCTTAGTGCGCTCGACGATTTTGTGATATGCGGTCATATCAATCCCGATGGTGATTGCCTAGGTTCGCAGTTGGCGTTATGTCATGCTTTGCGCGCAATGGGTAAAACAGCCCATTGTGTCCTGGCAAAAGATGATCCCATCGAAGCAAATCTCATGTTTCTTCCAGGTGTTGACGAGATTGAGGTTGCTTCAGAATATCAAGGCCCCATTTCGGTATTTATAGCGGTTGATGTACCCACAGTAGAGCGCATCGGTTTAGCGGCAGTTCTCCAGGCGAAAGCATCGGTTCGCTTTACCATTGACCACCATGCTACTGAAGGGGCTATGTCGGAATATAACTATGTCGACCCCGAATCCCCCTCGGCAAGTATGCTTGTTTGGGAAGTTTGCAAGCATCTAGACTCCTTAACTCCTCAGGTCGCTCAATGCGCACTTACTGGTTTGGTTACCGATACCGGAAGGTTTTCCTATCAAAACACCAACTCCCAAGCTTTTGTCAGCGCTTCGGAAATGATGGATGCTGGTGCTAATCCAACCCAGATCAGCCGTGAGTTTTTTCAAAGTAGATCACTTGCCAGTATGAAGCTCGAAAGCATTGTGCTGGATCGTATGGAGCTTCTTTGCGAAGGCGCTTTCGTCTATTCGTATTTGGATAAGGAAGATTTCGATGCGTGCGGTGCGATCAAAGCCGATGCCGAGGCTCTCATTGACACTTTGCGCAATATTCGCGGTGTTCGTGTCGCCTTAATATTGAAGCAGACGGTTGCTGGCGAAGTTCGGGGTAGTCTTCGGGCCAAGGATGACGATACCGACGTTGCTCAAGTTGCACGCTATTTTGGGGGCGGTGGACATAAGGCTGCTGCTGGTTTTACCTTTAAAGGTTCGCTCGAAGCGGCTCTCGATGAGGTTCCAACTGAGGTGCTGAAGCAATGCTTTTCTATTTCAGGTGGTGATTGCTGATGGCCAAAAGAGGCGAGTCAGGATTAAGCAGGCTTGTTGCCATTAACAAGCCTGTGGGCATGTCTTCCCATGATGTTGTCAATCGCTGCCGTAGGATATTTGGCGAACGTCGAGTGGGCCACACTGGCACGCTCGACCCGCTTGCTTCCGGTGTTCTCGTGGTTTGCGTTGGACCCGCAACACGCCTTGATGCGTATATGGTTGGACACGGTAAGCGCTATCGTATGGGCGTTCGTTTTGGAATTGGTACGGAAACTGATGATGCTGAGGGTTCAGTAACTAAGGAATGCCCTATTCCTCTTGAGGTATATGAAGAGGAATACGCACGTTCTTATGTTGCAAAGATGGTAGGAAAAGGCACTCAGATCCCACCTGTCTATTCTGCAATCAAGGTGAACGGCCGTAAGTCTTATGATGCTGCGCGTAAGGGTACAATTATTAATCTTGAGCCACGCGAATTTGAGATTTACGATGCTAAGTTTCTTTCTGTAAATGAGCTTATCGACGATGCGGGACGCCAGGTGGCTGAATGGGACGTCGAAATGAGCGTATCGAAGGGAACGTATATGCGCGCAATCGCTCGTGATCTTGGTCGTGATCTTGGTACTGCGGCGCACGTAAGCTTTCTTGAGCGCACGATTTCGGGAACGGTTGCGCTTGAGGATTGCGTTACTCTGGAAATGCTTGAGCAATCACCCGATTGCGGCACTATTGATCCCCTCCGCGCATTAGGCATACGTTATGCATTTGTCCGCGATTTTGCCGATAAAGTCAGTAATGGCTCTGCGTTAAATCGTGATGATATTGCACTCAATGAACCTATCTCGCAAGACGTTTTTGATCCTTGCTGCTGCACTACCAGCGTGTTTGCATCGTCCACGCCTCCCGAAAATGGGGAAGTGGTGGGTATCATAGTGCAGAACCGCCTTAAAGCGTTATATGAATATCATGAGTCCGAGCATCGCTATCGTCCGCGATGCGTGTTTTCGATAGGTGTTGAACGTGGCACAGCTTTATAAAGTCGATGAATCATTCGACCATTCTTTGTTTGAGAATTCCTCTTGCGCCTTTGGCGTTTTTGATGGTGTCCACAGGGGCCATCGTTACTTGCTTTCCTGTGCGCAGGACACTGCAAAGGAAACGGGCGGTCAATCTATTGCTTTGACTTTTGATATTGATCCGGATGAAATATTTCATCCGGACAGATTAAGAAAACTGCTGAGCAATAAACGTCGCCTTCAAATGCTTTGCGATAGTGGTGTTGATGCTGTGGTGGCGCTCCCCTTTACTCGTGATTTCGCGAGTCTTTCGCCTGAAGATTTCTTAAGGGAAACGTTTAATGGTCATGCTCCCGCTCATTTGCATGTTGGGCTTGATTTTCACTTTGGCTCTCGTGCTTCAGGCTCGGTTGCTGATTTAGGGGAGTGGGGAGCTGTAGTTGGCACCCATATTGATGCTCATAATCTTAAAAGTACCGATGGGGCTCCTATTACTGCTACACGAATTCGCAAACTGTTGGGCAAGCATGACTTGGATGAAGCGGCAAAACTTCTCGGTCGTCGTTTCACGCTTGTGGAAAAGGTTCGTCCTGGACGTGGTGAGGGTGCCGATATGGGCTTCTCTACAGCCAACCTTTTCATCAAACCGGAGCGTAGAGTGCTCGGTGAAGGCGTGTATGCCGCCTATGTAACTGTCGATGGCGAAAGGTATCGTGCTGCCGTTTCGATGGGTGTATCGCCAGTATTTAAAGATGAAACCGATGCAACTTGTGAGGTTCATATCCTTGATTTCAGCAAGGATATTTATGGCGAATACATTGAAGTTGAGTTTGTCGAGTTCCTTCGTCCAATGATCAAGTTCGACTCTACTGAAGAGCTTATTCGCACGGTTATGGGCAATATCGAATACTGTCGTAAGCTTCCTCTCTAGAGGCGGATCTACCCTTTTACATCGAGCAGGCTAGCGCTTGCTCGATGTTTTTTGCTGGATTGCTCAGAAAGGGGGCATTATTTTTTCCGACGAAGACATACGTAAAGTTCGTGAAGCCAACGATTTGGTTGAGCTTTTTTCTGAGCGTTCAGTGATGCGTCAGAGGGGGAAGGACTTTTGGTGTTGTTGTCCTTTCCATCAGGAGAAAACGCCTTCTTGTAAAGTTGATTCTGTTTCTCAGACTTGGCATTGCTTTGGTTGCGGCGAAGGTGGCGACATCATTTCTTATGTTCGTAAACTTGACGATGTCGATTTTGTTGACGCCGTCCGCTTTTTGGCTCGCCGTGCAAATATCGAACTTACTGAGTCGGCCCAAGCCACGAAGGCTCACAGTCTCAAAGCTCGATTGAAAGCCGTTTGCTCCGAAACTGCTTCTTATTACCATATGCTGCTTATGCGCTCGTCCGATGAGGGACCCGCTTCAGCGAGGACGTATCTTTCCAGTCGTGAACTAGGTGGCTCCATCCCGGTATCTTGGAATCTCGGATATGCTCCTGGCCGAAGGCAATTGGTTACCCATCTTCGCTCATTGGGTTATTCAGAAAAGGAAATGATCGAAGCGAATGTTGCGGTTAGGGGTTCTCAGGGGATCAACGACCGTTTTTTCAATCGTGTGATGTTCCCTATTAACGATGTCCGTGGCGATTGCATTGCTTTTGGCGGACGCGTTATTGGTCAGGGAGAGCCGAAATATCTCAATACTGGCGATACCCCCATTTTCCATAAGTCTGAAGTTCTATTCGCTCTTGATAAGGCTAAGGCCCGTATGACGAGTACGGGTGATGCCATTGTTGTTGAGGGCTACACTGATGTTATTGCTCTTCATGAAGCTGGCTTTACCAATGTTGTTGCCACACTAGGCACCTCTCTTACTCGTCAGCACATTCGACTTCTTTCCCATCATGCGAAATCTCGTATCATCTATCTATTTGATGGTGATGAGGCTGGTCAACGAGCTGCTGATAGGGCGCTTCAATTCATCGATTCGTCCATTACGCCCGAGGCGGGTTTTTCTCGTGTAGATCTCTGTGCAGCGGCCCTGCCGGATGGACTTGACCCTGCCGAGTTCATAGCCGCGCACGGTGCAGATGCTTTCAAGGAGGTTTTGGACGGGGCTGTTCCTCTTATCAAATTCGGTATTGATCGCCGCCTTTCTCGTTATGACCTTTCTACCCCTGAGGGTCGTGCTCGTGCCACCAATGAGTCGTTGGCTGTTTTGGCTCCAATCAAAGATTCCCTTCTGGCAAAAGATTATGCAGTCTACATATCGAGTCGCGTTCATGCTCGTGAGCAAGATATTCTTTTGCGTCTCTCAGATCTAAAAACTTCGATGCCCGTGGATTACTCCGATCGTTCTGTTGCTAATCGGCCACGTAAGTCTGCTGCGAGATCATTGAGTCCTGTCGAGAAGAACCGACTTCGTACTGAGCGCGAGTTCCTGAGTCTTTGTGCCCACAATCCCGCTATGATTTCTGATTTTATGAACGAATTGGGTCAGACCGAATGGCACGAGAAGGTCCACAGGGAGCTAAGTGGAATCATAATGGAATTAATTTCCGCGGATCCTGCCCTCACTGCTGCCGACTTGATAATGCGCGCTCAGGAGAAATGTAAATATGCGGCTCGAATTTTAACTGCATTAACAATTCAGAGTGAAGTACCCGCGCATGATATGTTGCGTTATCTTGCCGACGAGTTGGCTATTGGCGATATGGAATCTGCCATTTCTTCTATGCGAGATCAAATGAGCCAAACACAAAACGATGAAGAGCGCGATATGGTGTTTCAAGCTATTTATATGCTTCAGACCGAGCTTAACTCTTTACGTGCTAACCATGTGAAAACCGAGTAATCGGTAAACCGCTGTTATACTAACTAGTTGGTAAATTATGCGCTCGAAACAATAGGTGAAGCGTTTTTGACAAGAGAGGGTTGCTCTATGAGGACCATGAATATCGTTCTTTCGCCTGATCCGGGTTTGCGTCAGGTTTGCGAACCGTGCCAGGTTGGCGATAAATCATTAAAGAAGCTCGCTAAGCAAATGCTCAATACCATGTATGCCAATAATGGCTGCGGACTTGCTGCGCCACAAGTTGGCCTTAATAAGCGCATGGTGGTTATTGATTGCTACGATGGCCCAAACGAAACCTCCAATCCTCTTGTGCTTATTAATCCTGAGGTTATAGAAGTGAAGGGCGAAAAGGTAACCGCTGAGGAAGGCTGCCTTTCTCTTCCTGGCATTTCCGTTCCGATAACGCGCAACGAGATTTCGCGTGTTCGTTTTTATGACCTTGATGGCAAAGTGTGCGAGTTGGAAAGCGATGGTCTTTTGGGTCGTTGCTTCCAGCATGAAATCGACCACCTGAACGGCATTACTTTGTTGGAGTCGTGCTCTCCCATGGACAAGGTCAAGGCCCTTCATGATTATCATGTTGCTCTAGCGAATGGCGCCAAGCCGGGAGAAACGGAATAGTATGCGCATTGTTTTTATGGGCACCCCGGCATTCGCTGCTGATATTCTTCAGGGGCTCATCGAGTCACATCATGAGGTTGTTGGGTGTTTTACCAGGCCTGATGCTGTTCGAGGCCGAGGGAAAAAACTGGTTTATTCTCCGGTTAAGGAGCGAGCCGTTCAAGCTGGGATTCCCGTATATGAATTCTCGTCTATGAAGAGCGACGAGGCCTTTGGGGCATTGGCTTCACTCCTTCCCGATGCTGTATGCGTTGCTGCGTATGGAGCGATCCTCCCCAAACGCGTATTGGAGTTGCCCCGATTTGGCTGCCTCAATGTTCATGGCTCTCTTCTTCCTCGTTGGAGGGGGGCGGCTCCTATAGAACGTGCCATTCTTGCTGGGGATGAACTCACTGGCATTGGCATTATGCAAATGGAGGAAGGCCTGGACACGGGCGATGTCGCTGAGGAGCGATCGACTTCGGTGTTTGGCAAAAGCTCTGATCAGCTCTATTCCGAACTTGCGGTCCTAGGCGGCGAGGCTCTGGTAAAGGTCCTGGATTTGCTTGAAAGCGGCGAGCCTGTTAGTTGGCATCAGCAACCTGAGTGCGGAGTAACGTATGCCGAAAAAATAGAGAAGGGCGAACTTGATATCTCCCCGTCTCTTTCGGCCAGCGATGCTTGGCGCAGGGTGCTCTCGTCAAGTGATAGTCATGCATGCCGCTGCGTAATCGCGGGCAAATCGCTTTCGGTATTAGAGGCACATCCCGTATTAGCCGATGATTGTCCCGCATCGGTCTCTCGTGGTGAGGTTGCCTTTGCGGCAAAACGTTTATTTTTGGGATGCAATGATTCGATTTTGGAAGTAGTTACCGTCAAACCTGATGGAAAGAAGCCCATGGAAGCAAAAGCTTTTGCGGCGGGCATTCAGGGTATAAAACAGGGCGGTATTGAATGGCAGGAGATCCATGGATAACAATAACGGCGAACATAAGCAGAGAAGCAGTGCTCCTCGTGGGGGCAGGCCAGCTGGTAAGGGTGGCTATCGCGGGGGGAAGCCTGGTTCCAGTAAGGGCAATTTCCGTGGGTCTAAACCCTCTGGAAAGGGTCGTGGCGGAAAACCTGGCTTTTCACCTAAGGGTGAAGACCGTGGTGGCTCTGATTTCAAGAAGCGTAACGGGCATGGTTCTAAGCCTCGCTATGGTAAGGGTGATAAGCCCTTCAATAAGGATGAGCACCGTTCTAAGCGGAACTTTAGCGATGATAGGCGCTCGGGGGATCGTGCTGCTGACGGCAGCTACAAAGGCAGCTATCGTGGGGGCGATCGCAATCGGCGCTCCGAAAAGCGAGGTTTCGAGGGACGCAACCGTTCTGACCGTGGCTACAAAGGCGGCAATCGTTCGTTTGAGGACCGTCGTCAATCTCCGCGAGCCAAAGAAGGTACTGGTTCCGAACAGCGCACGCCCAATGGGTTTGCGGGTTTCGATCATGGCAGTCTGGGCGGTACTAAAAGCTTGGGTTATCGAGCTGGTCAAGGCAAGAAAAAGCGTTCCTTTACCAAGGCTACGCCTGCGCGTTTGTTGACCCATGAGGTTCTTACTTACATTCGTGAAGAAGGCTGTTATCTCAGCGAGGGCGTAGACAAGTTCATCACCTATTCTGACAAACCGGTAAAGGAACGTGCGTTTGCGCGATTGCTTGCAACAGAGGTTGTTGCCCGCAAGGGGTCCCTCGACGAGATGATTGATTCCGTTCTTACCAACCCAGAAGAGCTTGAACCTGATGTTCGAGATGCGCTCCGTATGGCATTTTGTGAGATCTTCTATTTGAAGAAGCCTGATCATGTAACCGTCGACCAGGGTGTTGAGGTGGTTCGCTCGTTTGCTCCGCAAGCAAAGGGTCTTGCTAATTTTGCCCTGCATCGTGCAGTTGAAATGAAGGACCAGTTCCCATTCGGCGATATCGAGACAAGCCCTAAAGCAGCGGCTTTGTCCGAGGGTTTCCCCTTGTGGCTTGCTGAGCGTCTTATTAAAGAGCTTGGGCATGATGAAGCATTGCGCTTTATGCAGCGGTCCAATAATCCTGCGCCACTGTTTTTCATGTTGAATCTTGCTTGCGTTGATGGCCCGAAGGCTCTTTCGGAAATGGTTCAGCGCCAGGTTAAGATTGTGCCCGTTTCGAAATCGATCGATCTCCCTCTGGCTTTTCCTGTGTTCGGCTTTGCCGAGCGTACCGCTGTAACCGACGAGTATATTGCAAAGCTATTGGCTGATGGCGGATTGGTGATCAGCGACGTTGCCGCTCAGTGCATTGCTTCGCTTGCGATGCCTGAAAACAAACCTGAGCGATTCCTTGAAATCGGTGCGGGTCGAGGGACAAAAACTATCTTGCTCCAGAATGCTGCTCTTACTCGTTTTGGCGAGCAGATTCAGCTCGACACGCTTGATATGGACGTGCAACGTACAGAAGAGCGTAAAGTGCAACTGGCTAAGGCGAACATTAACCAGAGCGAGGTATTCGTCAAAGACGCAACTAATCTGTCTTCTTTTGATTCGAATTCCTACGATGCGGTATTTGTAGATGCTCCTTGCTCTGGTATTGGCACGTTGCGACGCCATCCTGACATTCGCTGGCGCATGAATGAAGACGATGTTGCATCTTTGGCTGCTATGGGCGAAAAGATGATTTTGGAAGCTGCTCGTCTTGTTAAAGTGGGAGGCCAGCTTACCTTTGCTACCTGCACGGTTTTGAGCCAGGAAAACCAGCAGGTCATTGATTCGTTCCTTGAGAGCGAGGTTGGTTCTGGGTTTGAGGTGGTTCGCACGGTTTCCACCGATGCGCTGTCTCGAGAAAAGGTCACGGGTCCTATTTATGATGCCCATTTTGCATGCGTTTTAAAACGTGTTAAATAGAGAGTGTTCAGCAGGCCGCCATTATGGCGGCCTGCTTCTTTTCCCTAGACCTAATGGGCATATCGCCGTATAATCATCAAGACCTTTAATGGCGGTACAGAGAGACCGATAAGGTGCAAACATACGCTTCGCAAGTTTTGCGAAGTCTGACTGATTGCCCCTCTCTTGCTTGGGCATTTTTTGTATACGGGCAGGGGAGCGTCAAGGGTGACGTTCTTTAGGTACGTCTTTCTTGATTGCACGGCTTCTGCTGTACGCACTTCGATTTACAACGAAAGGAGCGTGCATGCAAGAAACGGAACTTGAGGAATCGGTGGTAATGGACGAATCCGAAATCGATCGGACGCTCGTTCGCATGGCCCATCAGATTCTCGAGCAAAACAAAGGGTGCCAGAATCTGGCGCTTGTTGGCATTGTGACGCGCGGTGATGTTCTCGCGCATCGCTTGGCAAAACTGATTGAAGGAATCGAGGGAACTCAGCTTCCCGTTGGTTCTCTTGACATTAGCTTTTATCGTGATGACTCAATCCTGAACATTGCTCCTGTTGTTCAGGGCACGAACATCCTCTTTTCCCTTGATGGCAAAACCATCGTGTTGGTGGATGATGTCCTGTACACCGGTCGAACCATTCGGGCTGCTCTCGATGCTTTGATGGATTTTGGTCGTCCCGCTCGTATTCAATTGGCTACGCTGGTAGACCGTGGCCATCGCGAGCTTCCCATCAGGGCTGATTTTGTTGGCAAAAACGTTCCTTCTGCATCAAACGAAAGTGTGCGTTTGTTCCTTAACGAGGTTGATGGAGAGTCCTGCGTTCGAATTTCGCGCGTTGCTCCTGGTCAGCATGTTTGCTCTGCGCCACTGAAAGGAGAGGCTGATGTTCGCTCATAAGCATTTGCTTTCTATTGATGACCTGTCTCCCGAAGACATCATGACTATTTTGAAGCAGGCACGCACGTTCGAGGAAATCAACGAACGTCCCATAAAAAAAGTTCCTGCACTCCGCGGGAAAACGGTATGCAACCTGTTTCTTGAGCCCTCCACACGTACGCGAGGCTCGTTTGAGCTGGCTGAAAAGCGCTTGTCTTGCGATTCTTTAAATGCGGGCGGTAGCACATCTTCTACCGTGAAGGGTGAAAGTCTTGTTGATACGGTGCGCACTCTCGACTCAATGAAAGTCGATATGTTCATCGTGCGTCATAAGTGCGCTGGAGCTCCGTATATCGTATCTCAGAACACTAATGCAGCAGTTATTGACGCCGGCGACGGCAAGCATCAGCATCCTACCCAGGCTTTGCTTGACCTTTATACCATCTGGAAGGAAAAGGGCTCTTTTGAGGGTTTGAAGGTTGGCATTGTGGGCGACATCGCTCATTCGCGTGTGTGCGGGTCCCTTGTTCCTGCGCTTCATCGCATGGGTGCGCACGTTACGTTAATTGCGCCTGCCACGCTTCTGCCTGCTCGTCCCGATGTACTGGGCGCCGATGCGGTTACCCCGTATCTCGATGAGGCATTGCCGGATCTCGATGTGGTTTACATGCTTCGTATTCAAATGGAACGCTTGGAAAGCGCTCCATTTCCCAGCCTTCGTGAGTATAACCTTTTGTACGGGTTGACTCGCGAGCGTGAGCGCCTGATGAAGGATGATGCCATTATCTGTCATCCTGGCCCTATCAATCGAGGTGTTGAGCTGGATAGCTACATGGCTGATGGATCTCATTCGGTCATTGTTGATCAGGTATTTTCCGGTGTTTGCGTTCGTATGGCGCTAATTTATCTCTTGTTGGGAGGCTCCGATGAAAACGCTCGTTAAGAATATTCGTGCTATCGATCCCGCTCTTGGCCTTGATGAGGTTTGCGACATCCTCATTGATGGCGATCGGATTGCCGAAGTGGGACAAGATTTGAGTGCCGATGGTGCCGAGATCCTTGATCGTGCTGGTTGTATTGCGGTCCCTGGTCTTGTTGATATACATGTGCATCTTCGTGATCCAGGCCAAGAGTACAAGGAGACTATCGAGACAGGCACGGCTGCGGCGGCTCATGGTGGTTTTACTGGTATCTGTTCTATGCCCAATACCATTCCTACTACCGATAATGCCGCCACGATCGATTACGTTCTTGACCGTGCTCAGAGCGCAGGCCATTGCCGAGTGTATCCTTCGGGCGCATGCACTATGGGACTTAAGGGTGAATCGCTTGCCGAGATTGGTGACATGGCTGCCCATGGTGCGGTAGCTTTTACCGATGATGGTCGAGGTGTGCAGAGCGCTGGCATGATGCGTCGTGTTATGGACTACGCGAAGATGTTCAACTGCGTGGTTATGAGCCATTGTCAGGATGAAGAGCTGGTCGGCCCCGGTCAGGTAAATGAAGGTGTGGTCTCCACTCGTCTAGGCGTGGCGGGTTGGCCCGGTGCAGGCGAAGAGCTTCAGATACAGCGCGACATTGCACTTTCTGAGCATACTGGTTGTCCTATTCATATTCAGCACATCACAACTGCTCGTGGCGTTGATATTGTTCGTCAAGGTAAGTCTCGTGGAATCAAGGTGACTTGCGAGGCTACGCCCCATCATATTGTTTTGAATGAAGATGATCTTACTTCTACGTACAATACTAATTTAAAGATGAATCCACCGTTGCGTACCAAGGCCGACAATGAGGCTATCATCGAGGGGATCAAAGACGGCACTATCGATTGCATCGTTACGGATCATGCCCCCCATGCAGCTCATGAAAAAGCTCGTGAATTTGAGCTGGCCCCATTTGGCATGACGGGACTCGAAACCTCTCTTGGCGCTGTGCTGACCTACTTGGTTCGACCTGGACATATTGATTATGACCGTATGGTTGAGCTTATGGCTATTCGCCCTCGTGAGATTCTCCGTGTTGATCAAGTGCAGATCAAACCTGGCGATGTGGCCGATCTCACTATCTTTGATCCTGAAAAGAAGTGGGTCGTTAATGCGGATGATATGTGCTCTAAATCAAAAAACAGCGGTTTTTTGGGTTATGAATTGATTGGACGTACCAGCGATGTGTTTGTCGGCGGTACTTTGACTTGTAAGGATGGTGACATCGTTGAGTAAGCTTCTTGGCAATACCAGCGTTGGCAGCAGGCCTAAGGCGCTGCTGGTTTTGGAAGATGGCTCAGTGTTCGAGGGCTTTTCGTGCGCTGCGGAGGGCGAGGTTTTCGGTGAAGTGTGCTTTAATACCTCACTTGAAGGCTATCTTGAGATCATTTCTGACCCTTCGTATGCTGGTCAGATCATCACCATGACCTATCCTCAGATCGGAAATTACGGTGTGAATCTCGACGACCTGCAGGCTGATTCCCTGGCTCTTCGCGGACTTGTAGTACACGAAATGTGTTTTACCCCGTCTAACTGGCGCAGCACGCAGAGTTTGCCTGAATACCTCAAGGGCCAGAATGTTGTAGCCATTGGCGGCATTGACACTCGTGCACTTACATCTCACCTTCGAGATAAGGGCGCTCAACGTGGTGTGATTTCCACTGTCGATCTTGATCCCGCAAGCCTGCTTGCCAAAGTCCGTGAGTCGGAGAGCATTGTTGGGGTGAACCTTGCTAAAACGGTAAGTCGAAATGCTGCCCAGGGTTTCGATGAGCTCCCTGCAAGTCATTCCTTCGCGGTTGCTGGTCCTGCTGAAGAACGCTACAACGTGGTTGCTTACGATTGCGGTGTTAAGAAGTCAATCCTTCAGGGTCTTGTTCGCGTAGGTTGCAAGCTTACGGTTGTGCCTTGGGATACGCCTGCCGAAGAAGTTCTTGCGATGAATCCCGATGGCGTTTTCCTGAGTAATGGTCCGGGAGACCCCGATGCGGTGAGTGAAACGTATCATCAGGTCGAAAAGCTCATTGGCAAGGTGCCCGTCTTCGGTATCTGTCTTGGACATCAAATGATCTCCTTGGCAAGTGGCGCTCAGATGGAAAAGCTTAAGTTCGGTCATCGTGGTGGCAACCAGCCGGTTATGAATTTGCGTACGGGTCGCGTTGAAATCACTGCGCAGAATCATGGTTTCGGTCTTTTGTTCGATACTTTAGGTCCCCTCGTGCCAGAGCTTTCCGATGGTGTTGGCGAACATGTGTCCGACTTGCGTTTCTGGGCGGAGCGCAAGGTGGCTCCCGTTGTCGAAAATGATCGTTTTGGCAAGATACAGCTCACCCATGTGAATTTGAACGACGGTACAGCAGAGGGTATTGCGTTCCTTGATCAGCCGGTATTTTCTGTTCAGTATCACCCTGAAGCAAGCCCGGGTCCGACCGATGCCCACTATCTTTTCACGGCTTTCGCTCGTCTTATGGACGGCGATTCCGATTATCTAAACATCGATATCGCCTCCGACCGTCTTTCCGGTTGGGTTTTTGGCGCAGAGGAAGGAGAGGCACATGCCTAAGCGTACCGACATCAAGCGCATTCTCGTAATTGGGTCGGGTCCGATTGTGATTGGCCAGGCGTGCGAGTTCGACTATTCCGGTGCCCAGGCGTGCAAGGTGCTGAAAGAAGATGGCTACGAGGTTGTTTTGGTTAATTCCAATCCTGCAACCATCATGACCGATCCCCAGCTGGTTGATCGCACCTATGTTGAGCCAATTACCAAGGAATTCATCGAGAAGATTATCGAAAAGGAACGCCCTGACGCCCTGTTGCCTACCCTCGGTGGTCAAACTGCTCTTAACGCTGCTGTTGAACTTGCCAAGAGCGGCGTTCTGGATAAATTTGGCGTCGAGATGATTGGCTGTGACCTTGCGGCTATTGAACGCGGCGAGGACCGCAAGCAGTTTAATGAGGCGATGGCCGAAATCGGCTTGGAAGTTGCCCGAAGTGGCTACGCCTACTCCGTTGATGATGCTCTTGGGCTTGCCGACATGCTCGGTTACCCCATGGTGATTCGCCCCTCCTTCACACTTGGTGGCGCTGGTGGTGGTATTGCTCATAACGAGGAAGAGCTTAAGCTCATCGTTTCCCAGGGTCTTGACCTTTCTCCTGTTACCGAGGTTCTTGTTGAAGAGAGCATCGAGGGTTGGAAAGAGTACGAGATGGAGGTTATGCGCGATCGTGCGGGTAATGGCATCATTATTTGCTCGATTGAAAACCTCGATCCTATGGGTGTTCATACGGGCGACTCCATTACTGTTGCGCCTGCCCAGACTCTTTCCGATGTTGAATACCAGCGTATGCGCGTTGCTTCGTTGGCGATTCTTGAGAAGATCGGCGTCGAAACGGGCGGTTCTAACGTTCAGTTTGCGTTGAATCCTGAAGATGGTCGCCTTATTGTTATTGAGATGAATCCACGCGTTTCGCGCTCATCTGCATTGGCTTCTAAGGCAACTGGATTCCCTATCGCTAAGGCTGCCGCAAAGCTTGCCGTAGGGTATACGCTTGACGAGATTACCAATGACATCACAAAGGCAACCCCTGCTTGCTTTGAGCCCACTATCGATTATTGCGTAGTCAAGGTCCCTCGTTTTGCGTTCGAGAAATTCAAGGGCACTGATACCACGCTTTCCACTCGTATGAAGGCCGTTGGCGAGATTATGGCAATCGGCCGTACGTTCGAAGAGGCATTTGGCAAGGCAATGCGCTCCCTTGAGAATGGTCGCTACGGCCTGGGCGGCGACGGCAAGGACTCCTTCGATGAGGACCATTTTGCTGAATTGGTTGGTCGTCCTACTGAAGACCGCGTTTTTTATGTTGCTGAGGCGTTCCGACGTGGCTGGACGGTAGATCAGGTTTTTGAAGCGAATAAGATCGATCGCTGGTTCTTGAATCGTATCCGAGACATTGTCATGGTTGAGCGCGCGGTTGCCGAGTGCGGGCTTGATGAGCTTTCGGCTGAAGATATGCTTACGGCCAAACAGTTCGGTCTTTCCGATGACCAGATTGCTTACTTGACTGGGTCTGACGAGCTCACGGTACGCGCTCGTCGTAAAGAACTGGGTGTTGTCCCCGTTTTTAAGACAGTTGACACTTGCGCTGCCGAGTTCGAGAGCCTTACTGAGTATCACTATAAGACGTACGAGTTGGGCAATTCTGAGGTCCGCCCCTCTGATAAGAAGCGAGCTATGATTTTGGGCGCTGGTCCCAATCGCATCGGTCAGGGTATTGAGTTTGACTATTGCTGCGTGCATGCAAGCTACGCATTGCACGATGCTGGCTATGAAACCATCATGGTCAATTGCAACCCTGAAACGGTATCAACTGACTACGACACGTCTGATCGTCTTTATTTTGAGCCTTTGACTTACGAAGACGTAATGGACATTGTTGATGTCGAGCAGCCTGATGGGGTAGTGGTTACCCTTGGTGGGCAAACGCCGTTGAAGCTCGCTCGCGCTCTTCAAGATTCTGGTGTTCACATCATGGGCACTAAGCCCGAGGCCATCGATCTTGCTGAAGATCGCGATCGCTTCTCCGAGATTCTGGATGAGCTTTCTATTACGTATCCTGCTGCGGGTATGGCTTCTTCGTTTGAGGAAGCCTGCCAGGTTGCCGATCGCATCGGCTTCCCTCTGCTTGTTCGTCCTAGCTACGTTCTTGGCGGTCGTGGCATGGTTATTGCATATGATGCTCAGTACCTTGAGAAGTACATGGCAGAAGCTGCTCGCATTACTCCTGATCATCCGGTCTATCTCGACCGCTTCCTTGAAGGTGCTATCGAAAGTGACGTTGATGCTCTGTGTGATGGCGAGGATGTTTACATTGGCGGTGTTCTAGAGCACATCGAAGAAGCTGGTGTTCATTCCGGCGACTCTGCTTGCTGCATCCCTCCTTTTACGCTTTCCGAGGCTCAGGTATCTCAGCTCCGCAACATTACGCGTCGGTTGGCTAAACGCTTGGGAGTAGTGGGTCTTATCAATATCCAGTTCGCCATCAAGGACGCCGTTGTTTACGTTATCGAGGCCAATCCCCGCGCATCTCGCACCGTGCCTTTTGTTTCAAAGGCTACGGGTGTTCCTTTGGCTAAGCTTGCTGCTCGAATTATGGCCGGCGAAAAGATTGCCTCTTTCGGTCTTCCCGACGATGAGCGCCGTCAAACGCATTTCTGTGTAAAAGAAGCCGTTATGCCCTTTGGCCGCTTCCCCGGGGCTGACGTAATTCTCGGACCTGAGATGAAGTCGACGGGTGAGGTAATGGGTATTGCCAATAACTTCCCGTCGGCATACGCGAAAACTCAGGCAGCTGCTTCGATGGAGCTTCCCACGGGCGGGACTTGCTTCGTTTCGGTTTGCGATCGCGATAAGCGCGCAATACTACCCTTGGCTCGTGATCTCTCCCGCATGGGCTTCAAGCTTCTGTGCACCGAGGGCACCTGTCGTGCCCTTACTGCTGCAAGCATTCCTTGCGAGGTTATTGGCCGTATTGGTTCCGAGGAGCCGAATATTGGCACTAAGATCATGGACGGTGAGATTGATTTGGTTATCAATACGCCGTTTGGTCAGGAAACACGTGGCGACGGGTATCAGCTTCGTACCATGTGTGTCCGTCAGAACCTTTGCTATGTGACCACGTTGGCTGGAGCTCAGGCATTTGTTTCTGCCATTGAAAACCTGCGCGAGCAGAACCTGCCTGTGATTGCCCTGCAGGATCTCGAGCAGTGGGAAGAAAGGTAGCCTTTATGGCTCACATCTTAGACAAGACTGGGGTAGTGATATCCAATAGGCAGCTGTCTGATAGGCTTTGGATTATCGATATTAAGGTCGACGCTCTTGGCGCCGACCTTATGCCTGGGCAGTTTGTCCATATGCTCATTCCTGGGATGGAGGGCCATATTCTCCGTCGTCCTTTTTCGGTTTTCTATGTGAGCGAGGACGGCAGCGTTATCACTATCTTGTATCAGGTTGTTGGTTTCGGCAGCAAGCATCTGACAACGGTCGAAGCCGGTATGGCTGTTAGCCTGATGGGTCCTATTGGACATGGTTGGACTGCCCCTGAAGGTGTTTCTTCGGCGCTTTTGGTGGCTGGAGGTGTAGGGGCTGCGCCTCTGTTCCTTCATGCGCAGGAACTTGTTGCCTCTGGTGTTGACGTTGAGGTTGTTATGGGCGCTCAAAGCGATAAAGCTTTGGTTTGCGAGCCGAAATATTCAGAACTTCTTGGGCACGAGCCTCACTTGGCTACCGATGATGGTTCGCGTGGGCATGCTGGTTTTGTGACTGACGTAGTTGCAGGGCGGATTGCTGAGAAGCAATTCGATTATGTTGCTTGTTGCGGCCCCGAACCTATGATGCGCATTGTTTCAGAGCTAACACTTAATGCTGGTATTCCAACGTATGTCTCTCTCGAGAAGCGTATGGCATGCGGTATCGGTGCTTGTCTTTCATGCATAGTCGAAACCAAGCAGGGCAGAAAGCGATCGTGCGTTGATGGTCCCGTTTTCGATGCGAGCGAGGTGATTTGGTAATGGCTGTTTCTCTTTCTGTTAACCTCGGTGGGTTGCATATGAAAAACCCTGTAACCACCGCCTCAGGAACATATGCATCGGGACGCGAATACTCTGCATTTGTGGATCCTGCCTTACTTGGCGCTGTAACCACAAAGGGCGTTTCTCTTGATGGGTGGGCTGGGAATGACGCTCCTCGAATCGCCGAGACTCCGAGCGGGATGTTGAACTCCATCGGCCTTCAGAATCCCGGTGTTGAAGTTCTGAAAGATCGCGATTTGCCTTGGCTGCGCCAAAACCATGCAACCATCATCGTAAACGTTTCTGGTCATAGCGTTCCGGAGTACGTTTCGGTTATCGAGTCGCTCGAAGAAACCTCTGATGTCGATGCTTACGAGGTAAATATTTCATGTCCCAATGTGGATTCTGGTGGTTTGACCTTTGGCACCGACCCAAAGATGGTTGAAGAGGTTGTTTCTGCATGCCGCGCGAAAACCAAGCGTCCAATGTTTGTAAAATTGACGCCAAACGTAACCGATATCGTTGAAATCGCCAAAGCAGCTGAATCTTCTGGCGCCGATGCTATTTCGCTTATCAATACTTTACTCGGCATGGCAATTGACGCACGTCGCAAGAAGCCCGTTCTTGCCCGTGTCGTTGGTGGACTTTCGGGTCCTGCGGTAAAGCCTGTTGCATTGCGTATGGTTTGGCAGGTGCACAATGCCGTTGATATTCCTATTTTGGGAATGGGTGGAATTTCCTCAGGCACCGATGCGGTTGAATTTATGCTTGCAGGTGCCACTGCCGTAGCGGTTGGCACTGCGAATTTCACCAATCCTAAATCTACGCTCGATGTGATTTCTGGTATTGAACAGTACTGTATCGACATGGGCGTTTCCGATGTTAATGAGTTGATAGGAGCACTCGAATGCTAGATTTCAACAGCGTGCCTCGCAAGGATCGCATTATCGTTGCACTTGATTGCGATCGTAGTCGAGCTCTTGAGTTGGCTGACATGCTTGCCGGTAAGGCTAAATGGATTAAGATCGGCATGACCTTGTTTTATCAAGAAGGCCCCTATTTCATCAATGCGCTGCAAAAGCGCGGATTCAAAGTCTTTCTTGATTTGAAGTTCCACGATATCCCTCATCAGGTTAAGGGCGCTGCTAAAGCAGCCGCGGAAGCTGGTGCCGATATGCTCACCATGCATGCGGTAGGCGGAATCAAGATGATGGCAGCTGCTAAGGAAGGCTTGGCGGATGCTCGCTGGGTCGAAGATGAGCCTGTCTCTCTTGGTATTACCGTTCTCACAAGTATGAGCGCGGATGACCTCAGTGCTACAGGTGTTACCCGACCTGTAGTTGACCAGGTTGTTGAGCTTGCTCGTCAGGCCCAGCAAGCTGGATTGTCTGGTGTTGTAGCTTCGCCTCAAGAAGCGGCTATGCTGCGTGAGATTTTGGGCCCAGATTCATTTATTGTTACTCCAGGTGTTCGTCCGGCTGGTTCTGCTATGGGTGATCAAACGCGTGTAACCACTCCGCGTCAGGCTTTCGATAATGGTGCGTCGCACATTGTTGTTGGTCGTCCTATTACGGAAAGCAACGATCCTGCAGCAGCATTTGAGGCGATTGCAAAGGAGCTTTAGGCTATGGAAATTGCTGAGATCAAAGATCTATTGAACAAGATGAATGCCTTCGCCGAAGATGGCGATTCGCTCGATTCTACTGCGTTGATGCAAGATCCTATTGTATTGAATCGCCTTGCGGTAGAGCTGTTGCAACAGATTGACCGTGATGCTAAGCCTGAGTTGGTTATTGCTCCTGAAGGCATCGAATCTTATTTCGGATATTCGGTTGCGCTTGCTGCATGGATGCGTTTCGTTAGCGCTCAGGTCGGTAAAGATGGCGTATTCGAACTCCCTGCCGGTGTCGAAATCAAGAAGAACGAAAAAACGATTCTGGTGCTCGATACTTATTCGGAAGAAAAGGCAAATGCGCTTATGTCTCTTGCTTTGGCAGAGGGCGCAAAGGTTGTTGCTGTGCTTTCATTGACTGGTTCCGATGCCCATGCTGATCATGGTTGTGTTTTCCATAGCCTTCTGTAGCATTCCGATACGTTATTTCTCTTAAGCCACCCAAAACCAGGGTGGCTTCTTTTTTTTGATACGCACTATTTTCAAATGGTATTTGAAAATAGTGCGTATTTTGTGTCTGCACTAGGTTAAAATCACAGTATTTCGTAGTATTAATGCAGTTCATGACGTTGTATTACGAATTTTAGTGTTTTGGACAAATACTAAAATCTGGGTAGTTTGTGACATATGAACATGTTGCAATCAAGGAGGCAAGACAAGTAATTGTCTTGAAATGGAAGAGAAAAAGGAGCATTACGATGGCAGTTCCCGAGTTGACGCCCGAAGAGCGACAGCAGGCGTTGGAAAAAGCGAAGGCTGCTCGCATTAAAAGAGCACAGGTTCGTGAAGACCTGAAAAATGGCACGCTTACGCTCAAGGATGTTTTGGCAATGAAGGACGACCCCATTGTGGGCCGCATGAAGGCTTCTACGCTTATCGAAACGCTCCCTGGTTATGGTAAAGCCAAGGCAGAAAAAATTATGAAAGAACTCGACATTGCCGAGTCCCGTCGTTTGAAGGGTTTGGGCGAACGTCAGCAGAAAGCCTTGCTTGAGCGTCTTGGTTAGTATGCGAAAAGGCAATCTATTCGTTCTATCAGGGCCTTCTGGCGCAGGTAAGGGAACTTTGGTGAAGCAGGTGCTTCAGCAAGTTCCCGATGCCTGGGTTTCTGTTTCTGCGACAACGAGACAACCGCGTCCTGGTGAGGTTGATGGGAAGGATTACTACTTTCTTGATCAACCTCATTTTGATGAGCTGGTTTCACAAGGTGGCTTTCTAGAATGGGCTCATGTTCATGGCAATTCTTACGGAACACTAAGATCTCGTGTTCAGGAGCGCATTGATAGGGGATCGCAAGTAATCTTAGAGATTGATGTGCAAGGTGCTTTTCAGGTAAAAAAGGCAATGCCTGAAGCGCATTTGATTTTCATCGAACCGCCTTCCCTTGAGGAACTTGAAAGAAGGCTTCGAGGTCGTGGCACTGAAACCGAAGAGGTCATTTGCAGTCGTATGAAAACTGCAGAGGTGGAGCTTGCACGCAAAATGGAGTATGATGTTCAGGTTGTCAATGATGAACTTGAACGTGCCACTGAGGAGCTCGTATCCTATATCGGTTCGTTTGCAGAAGATATGAGAGGAACTACCGAATAATGAGTCTTATTGATCCCAAGATCGATGTACTGCTCGATCAGACTGATAATGATCGTTTTTTGCTCTGCGCTCTTGCTTCTAAGCGTGCGCATGACATCAACGACATGATGCGTGGTCAGCGCAATCGAGCAATTCAGCTTCAGACCGCTGTCGATATCGCTCGAGCTGCCAAGCGTCGTCCTCTCTCTATCGCCTTTGATGAGATTGCAAAAGGTGATGTGTCATACAGCCCTGACACGATCGATATCCATAATCACTAATTCCCATGCATAATAACGAGCTCGAAGAAAAACAGGCTCTTCGTCGTGTCTGTTTGGTTCATTATCATGAAATTGGCCTAAAGGGTCATAACCGAGCCCAATTCGAAAAGCGCCTTGTTTCCAATATCAAGGCGCTTTTGAATGATGGGGTTAAGATTAAACGCATTTCAGGTCGTGTTGCGTTGTTTCTTGAAGAGGATGCAACGTTTGAGGATGCCTGCCGAATTGCCGACCAGATAGCTGGCGTACCTGGCATTGCTCGCGTTTCAAGCGGTTATCGCTGTGCCCAGGAGCTGGAATGCATGTACGATACCGCCATCAAGGCATTGTCAGACGCTGGTGAATTTGGCACATTCAAGGTTTCTGCACGTCGCAATCACACTGATTTCCCTATTGACTCTATGCAGCTGAACCAATTGGTTGGTGCTGCTCTTTGCCGCGCCTTTCCCGAGAAGTCGGTGCGTATGAAGAACCCCGACGTTGAGGTTCGAGTTGAGGTTATCCAGGGTTATACCTACATTTACGGGCGGAGTATTCCCGGTATTGGCGGTTTGCCAGTAGGAAGTGCTGGCAAGGCAGTGTGCCTTCTTTCTTCTGGCATTGATTCGCCTGTTGCTACATGGCGTATCGCGCGTCGTGGCGCTACCTGCATCGGAGTACATTTTTCTGGGCGTCCCGAAACCTCTGCAACAAGCGAGTACCTTCTCGAGGATATCGCCGAAGTTCTTGAGCGGACTGGTTGTTTTGCGCGTTTGTATGTTGTACCGATTGGAACATATCAGCGAGAGATTTCTGCCGTAGTTCCGCCTGAACTGCGCGTTATCATGTATCGCCGATTTATGTTTAAAGTTGCTGAGGCTATTGCGCGTAAAGAGGGCGCAAAAGCATTGGTCACAGGCGAAAGCCTGGGACAGGTTGCATCGCAGACGATGGATAACATGCTGGTGACCAATGCCGCTGTTTCTCTTCCTGTGTATCGTCCTCTTGTTGGGTTTGATAAGCTCGAAATTATCGCCGAGGCTGAGAAGCTTGGTACCTTTGAAATCTCTTCGCAAGATGCCCCCGATTGCTGCACTTTGTTCATGCCTCGCAATCCTGAGACGCATGCTAAGCTTGAACGCGTTCTTGAGGTCGAAAAGGGTCTTCCTTTCGATGAGTGGATTAATGAGGCGGTTGCCTCGGTTGAGGTTAAGGACTATCGCTGCCCTTCGTATCGACCTCCCAAGGAACGAAAAAAGCAGGACGCTAAGAAAACTGAATAGCCTATGAAACGGGCCGATGATGGGCCCGTTTTTTATGTTTATTGCCTTTGAGTGAGCCTCTCTTTCACTTTGCTTTAGCTGGTTTTCATCATCGAATTCAGATTAGGTCTATAGGCTTGTTTTAGAGGAGGTGGCTTCCATGACGTTTCTGGATGACGTGGATAGCTTAAAAGCAAAAGTCGGAATCGGCAGTACTAGTCCACTTGTTCTGTTTGGCCTTTCTGCCGTGATTATTGCCGTGGTGCTATCGATTGGCTTTATGGCTTGGGGGAGTTTTACTTCATCCGGAATTGTGGTTGAGCATTCAGAGAAATCGCCGCAATCTCAAGAATATGAAAGTTCATCTTCGCAGTTAATCTATGTTCATATTGCAGGCGAAGTTTCGAATCCTGGCATGTATGAGCTCAAACATGATGCTCGGGTGTCTGATGCGATCGATGCAGCTGGCGGACTAACCGAAAACGCCGATCAGTTATCGATTAATCTTGCTCGCCAGGTCACTGATGGCGAACAGATCGTTGTGCAGACCTATATCGAAGCCGAGCCAGGAAATAGCAAGTCGACCGACGCTTCTGATAGCGGGCTCCCTTCATCATCGAACACTGAGGTTTTGTCGAGCAAGGTAAATATCAATACTGCAAGTGCATCTGAATTGATTACTTTGGATGGAATAGGCGAGTCTACTGCCGCAAAGATTATTGCATATCGTCAGGCTAACGGTTCCTTTGCCTCAATTGAGGAAATTAAAAAGGTGTCAGGTATTGGCGATAGGAAATACGAAGCAATTAAAGATCGTATTACGGTTTAACTATGGTTCTGTCGCATGAACGTCCATTTCCACGTCCTGCGATTCCTTTGTTGCTTCAATGCGGTGTGGTGTTCTGGTTTGGTTGTTTGCTGTCTTGGTTACTGGATTACGATGTCGCCCTAAGCGCAGGGCTAAGCTTAGTATCGCTGGCCTTTCTTTTTGCGACCTATCGTATTTCCTGCAACAGTAGGAGCGGTTTCAAGCTTTTGCTTGCTTGGGCACTTTTCTTCTTTCTAGGTGCAACTCTGATGTCAGTTTCAATTAACGGGCTTCACCATAAAAGGGAGGTGTTAGCTGGTTCGGATGGAGCGTTATTTGCCGTTCGAATCCTTGAAGATCCCACAAGAGGGTCTTTTGGCTATTCGGTTCCCGCATTGATTGTTGAACCAAATTCGGATTTCATTCGAAAACAGCTTTACTCGTACAAGGTTGTGCTGAACTATGAAAGCGGATCTTTTGAATACGGTGATGAATTCCTTGCGAAGGTGGATATCTCCTCGATCGACGAGCATTATCTAGATTACTTCGATAGGAAGGGGATTGTTGCTCGCTGCAGTGTTTCTGATTTGCGCCTTGTGCATTCTTCTCAGTTTGGGCAGCTTTCTGAATTAAGATTAAATTTTGCTTCTTCAGTAAGTGAATATCTTGATTTTGATACCGTTAATCACGATGCTGTTGAGCTAATTAAGGCATTGGTCGTTGGAAACCGTCAGGAATTGTTTGAGAGCGATTTCTATAATCAAGTTAAGACTGTTGGACTTGCCCATCTTGTTGCGGTTTCGGGCGCTCATCTGGTCATCGTAATGGGACTAATTTCTTCTTGCATGCGAGCAATTGGGCTGCCTCGATATCTTTCGGTTATTATTCAGCTAGGTTTCTTGTTTGCGTATTTGGTAATGGTTGGACTACCTGTTTCCTGTGTCAGGGCAGCTGTCATGGCTGGCGTAGGATTGCTTTCATTTGCATCGCATAAGCGTTCTTATGCTCTTTCTTCGCTTGGTGCCGCGATTATCTCATTATTGGTATTAGACCCAAGTGCTTCAACTTCGGTTTCATTTGGACTGTCTGCTCTTTCGACTTTGGGCATAGTATTATTTTCACCGCTATTATGCAGCTGGATTCCTGATGTTGGTAAGCGCGTAAAATCTTATGTTGCAGAGCCATTTGTAATGACCCTCTCTGCTTTGCTCTTGACGTTCCCTTTGAGCATGTCGTCCTTTTCCCAGTTCGCGATTATATCTCCGATTAGCAATATTGTTGCTGTTCCTTTTGTAACCGTTATCTGCTCTGTAGGGGTATTGTCATTTCTCGTTCTTCCAATCGCTCCTGTTTTTCACTTGCTTATACAGATTACGTATTTCTTTGCCGAAGCGTTGGTTCGCGTAGTTGATGCTCTTTCGTCAGCTCCCCTCGTTGCGTTGCCTGTCGACGCATCAATAGAATGGTTGACGTTGTTGTCTGTTCTGCTTTGCATTGTTCTCTGGCTAGCGTGGCCTAGAGCTTTTCCGACAAGGGCAATCGTCTCGATATGTGTAGCATTAGTGCTCTGTATCGTTCCTATGAGGATGCTCGATGCGAATAGCACTTCAATTGTGATGCTGGATGTGGGGCAGGGCGATTCCTTTTTAGTTAAAAGCAGGGGATTAACTTTGCTTATAGACACTGGCAATAACCCTAGGAAGTTACTTGCAGGCTTGGCCCGACACGGGGTGAACCGTCTTGATGGGGTAGTGATAAGCCATGCGGACGACGATCATTGTGGTTGTCTTGCTGATTTGCGTGGGGTGGTGTCTGTCGATTCGGTTTTTGTTGCTAAGGGATTAAGTTCTGTGGGCACAGACAAAGTCGACGATATGCTCAAAGACGCAGAAAGGCTCTCTAGCGCATCTGGTATCCGTGAATTGGCGGTAGGTGACATGATCACTATTGGATCGGTGTGCTTCAAGGTGATTAGTCCTGAAGGTCTTACCGATAAGGGAGAAAATGACGATAGCATCTGCTTGATAGCGACAACTGACCTTAACGATGACGGGATGGGCGAGTGGCGTGCTCTATTTACAGGAGATGCAGAGTCGGAAGTGCTGGATTCGCTTAATAGAGAAGGGGCATTAGAAGACATAGATATTCTCAAAGTGGGTCATCATGGGGCGAAGTCCGCGCTCGATGAAGAGTTAATGGATGTGCTAAAGCCAGAAATAGCCCTAATTAGTGTTGGTGAGCGAAATCGTTATGGGCATCCGGCTGCAAACACCGTTTCCTTGCTTGAGTCTAGTGATGTTGAGGTGTTTCGTACTGATCTTCAGGGGGATGTGGTGTGTAGTTTGAGCCAAACCAGCATCTCGATTCGCACTATGAAGTAAACTGCGTCTATGGCTATTCAATCAAAACAATCTAGTCTTTTGCCGGTGTATCTCATCGCTGGTGAAGATGAGCTTAAGCGCGAAACGGTTATGAAGCGCTTGTTTGCCCGCTTATCGAAAATGGGCGACATGTCTTTTAATTCTGAAACTTTTTCTGGTCTTACTTGTACCGGCGAAGAAGTCATTACTGCAGCTAATACGCTTCCTTTTGCCAGCGAGGTGCGTCTCGTGCTGGTTAATGATGTGGATAAGCTTAAAAAGGCTGATTCAGAGCTTCTTATTGCATATTTGAAGGAGCCGTGTGAAACTACCGTTCTAGCGTTAGAGGGGCAGAAGGTTGCAAAAAATACCCGACTATATAAGGCTGTTTCAGCGTTTGGGAGTAAAGCGATAATCGATTGCGCTCCTTTTGCACGTAAGGATCTTGGCAATGCTGTTCGGTCTATTGCGGTTGGTCACGGAATAACGCTAACACAAGGTGCCGCCGCAACGCTGATCGATTTAGTTGGCACAAACACTGTTGCTCTTGATGCAGAGCTCAAGAAGCTTTCCCTTTCGCACAGAGGCACTGATCCAGTAAATGAGAATGAGGTTTTATCTCTTGTTTCCCGTACTGCTGAGATCAAGCCATGGGAATTTGTGGATGCATTTGCCTGCCGCAACGGAAAACGATGCATCTATTTAATGAACCGCATGGATGTGTCGCCGTTTGCATTACTTGCCATGTGCACTACGCGCATTCGCGAGCTTATCACCGTTAAAGCGCTCTCTGAGCGTGGCCAGAAGGCGCTTTGCTCTAAGGTGCTTAAGATGCCCGATTGGCGTCTTAAGCACCATTATTCATGTGCCCGTGGTTTCACTATGGATGAGTTGATCTGCGCTCTTTCCTCTGCGCGCGATGTAGAGCAGGAGATGAAAAGCGGATCGGACCAGATGCAATCATTTATTTCATGGTTCCTTGGGGTCTGCAAAAAAGGATCATTGTAGGTCTCGTTGCTCCAAGGAGCGTTTGATTTACTCATTCATACAAGGCAGGGTGTTATGTAATCGATTTGATTTCTCTGGTTTTTGGTTGGATGACGTTTTTAGGCAATATCTTGACAACAAAAAGAGCCCGCTGAATAGCAGGCTCTTTTTTCTTGATATGCGAATGGGATCCGAGCGGATTCCAAGAAACGCTGATGTTATTCAGCAGCCTCTTCGGCCTCTTCTGCCTCTGCGGCAGCAGCAGCTTCAGCAGCCTTTTTGTCGGCGGCAGCCTTTTCGGCCTTCAGGGTTGCCTCGCGGCGCTTAGCCTTTTCAGCAGATGCGGCAGCCATGGCTTCCTTGCGGGCAGCCTTAGCAGCAGCCTTCTTGTTGCCGTTGGAAGGAGCAACCTTCTTTTCAGCGGGCTTGTATGCTGCGATGTCTTCAGCAGTAACAACCGTGTTAGCAAGCTTCATAACGCCGCTCTTACGATTTGCAGCCTGGCGCTTATGGATAATGCCCTTGGATGCAGCCTTGTCGAGCAGACGGCATGCCTTAAGAGCTGCCGCATAAGCCGTAGCACCGTCCTTGGCCTCTACGGCCTCACGGACAACGCGGATGGCGGTCTTAAGCTCAGAACGAACAGCGCGATTACGCATGCGTGCCTTTTCGTTGGTGATGATTCGCTTTTTCTGACTTTTAATGTTCGCCACGTTTTATCCTCCGTATAAATATTTTTCTGTAGACGAAAACTCTAGGATCTTACCACAAGTTATAAATCATGCCCAGATAACAGTTGCTTTATTATTGCGAAGAAAGCTCCGCAATGCAACAGGTAGGGTAGAATCATTGCAATGCCGACATTTACGGCACTTCTTATTTTACGTGATTACAGGCGCTTTATGCGCACGTTTGGTTAGGAAACTATGGCACTCGATCCGCGCTTTATTCGAAATTTTTCCATTATTGCCCATATCGATCATGGCAAATCTACGCTTTCCGACCGTATTCTTGAGTTGACCGAGACGGTTTCAAAACGCGATATGAAAGAACAGGTGCTCGATTCGATGGACATCGAGCGCGAACGCGGTATCACCATCAAAAGTCAGGCGGTTCGTGTTGACTATCGCGCCGACGATGGTCAGCTTTACCATTTCAACCTTATTGACACCCCGGGTCATGTTGACTTCACGTACGAGGTCTCCCGCTCCCTTGCTGCTTGCGAGGGCGCAGTGCTTGTGGTGGACGCTACTCAGGGTATTGAAGCCCAGACAGTCGCAAATGCGATGATGGCTATGAATGCGAACCTCGAAATTGTTCCTCTTATCAATAAGATTGACCTTCCTGCGGCAGAACCCGAGCGCGTTCGTGCAGAAATCGAAGATGGACTTGCTATTCCAGCGGACGATGCGGTGTTGGCCAGTGGCAAAACGGGAGTAGGTGTGCATGATTTGCTCGAGTCCATCGTGTATAACGTTCCTCATCCCGTAGGCGATCCCGATGCGCCTCTTTCCGCTTTAATCTTCGACTCGTATTTCGATGCGTATCGTGGTGTTGTGGCTTTGGTTCGCATCGTCGATGGCTCCATGAAGAAGGGGCAAAACATTCGTATGATGGCTACTGATACCCGTGCATTGGTTGAAGAGGTTGGCGTTCGTCGCCCCACTGAAATTCCTTGCGATGAACTTGGCGTGGGCGAAGTCGGCTATTTGGTGACGGGCTTGAAGGATCCGTCAAAGGTAAAAGTTGGCGATACGGTCACTTTGGTTGATGGTGGTTGCGATGAGCCTCTTCCCGGCTATCGTGATGTCAAGCCTATGGTCTATACCGGTTTATTTCCTATTGAGGCCGATCAATACGAAGAGTTGAAGGATGCGTTGGCAAAGCTCTCTTTGAACGACCCTGCTCTCGTATATGAAGCGGAAAACAGCCATGCGCTTGGTTTCGGCTTTCGTGTGGGTTTTTTGGGATTGCTCCACATGGAAGTTGTGAAGGAGCGCTTGGAGCGCGAATTCGGGCTTGACCTTTTGGCTACGGCGCCGTCTGTTGAGTACCATGTCTTCAAGACGGATGGCGAGATGCTTTCCCTGCACTCGCCCCAAGATATGCCAGATGCAAGCGAGATTGATCATATCGAAGAACCTTACTTGAAGTCGAAGATTCTTATTCCGCCTGATTATGTTGGTGCGGTAATGGAGCTTACTGTTGCTCGCCGTGGCGAGTTCAAAACAATGAACTACTTGAATACCAACACGGTTGAAATGCTGTGGGAAATGCCTCTCTCCGAGCTCATCATGGACTATTTCGATCAGCTTAAGAGCCGCACCAAAGGCTATGCTTCGCTTGACTACGATTTTGATACCTACAAGCCTTCAAAATTGGTCAAGCTTGATATCCTTCTTTCTGGAAAACCTATCGATGCGCTTTCGTTTATTGTCCATACCGACAAGGCTTACGATCGTGGTCGCATTCTTACGGAAAAGCTGAAGGAGATTATTCCCCGTCAAATGTTCGAAGTGCCTATCCAGGCGGCGGTTGGATCTCGTGTGCTTTCTCGTCAAACCGTTCGTGCGATGCGCAAGGACGTTTTAGCTAAGTGCTATGGCGGCGATATCTCGCGTAAGCGCAAGCTCCTCGAAAAGCAGAAGAAGGGCAAGAAGCGCATGAAGAACATCGGCAACGTCGAGGTTCCCCAGGAAGCATTCATGGCTATCCTCAAGGTCGACGAATAGGGAGTGCAGCATGGCTTTTGGTCGTAACAAAGAAGAATACGATTGGCTGAATGATCCTTTTGACGAGAAAAAGGCTGCTCGCGATGGCGAGCAGGCACGTATGTCTGGCGGCACCAAAGCTGCACTGGGCTGCGGCTGCTTGCTTGTCGTTATCGTTTTTATAGCAATGCTGATATTCGCTTTCGTTCAATTTGTCTCAATTGCTTCTGTGTAAGGATTGGTATGACAGAAAATATGTTCACCGATCGCAGGGTGATCCTTGCGCCTATGGCTGGCGTTGGCGACGAGGTGTTTCGCCGGCTGTGCATTGAACAGGGCGCTCAGCTTACCTATACGGAAATGGTTTCAGCTAAGGCGTTGAGCTATGCCAATGAAAAGACAGCCCATCTGCTCGATTTGGCTCCAAACGAAGATAAAGTCTCGGTTCAGCTTTTTGGGCATGAGCCCGCCACAATGGCCGAGCAGGCTAAGTGGGTGGAAGATTCTCTCGGAAGCCGCTTGTTTGCCATAGACATCAATATGGGCTGTCCCGCTCGAAAGATTGCAGGTAAGGGCGATGGATCCGCGTTGATGCGCGATCCTCTGCTTGCGTCACGAATCATCGGGGCGGTTTCAAATGCTATTAGTTGCCCCCTTACGGTCAAGTTCCGTCGCGGGTATGAAGAGGGCAATGAAACCGCTGTGGAATTTGCCCGCATGGCAGAAGAATCGGGTGCAGCTGCTATTGCGGTGCATGGTCGTTATGCCCAGCAGTTCTATCGCGGTAAAGCCGATTGGGGCATTGTTGCCCGTGTTAAGCGGTCGGTGTCCATTCCTGTTATCGGAAATGGCGATGTGGTAGATGGCGATAGCGCCATTGCCCTTCTAGGGATAACTGGTTGCGACGCTATTATGGTAGGGCGAGGAGCTCAGGGGAATCCATGGGTCTTTCGCGACATCGCTTCAAAACTCGCTGGCGGTCCTGGCTATGCCGGCCCTACGCCTGCTGAAAAAATGGCCCTTGCAACTCGTCATGCTAAGTTGCTGTCCGAACGCTCCGGCAAGAATATCGTGCGTATGCGTAAGCACGCCATGTGGTATGTGGCGGGGATGAAAGACGCTGCCGCAGTGCGTAGGCAGATCAACGATGCGGTAACTTACGATGACTTTGCTTCGATTTTCGAAGAGGCTCGTCGTCATACCGAAGAAGAAGGGTAATGACGATGGATTGGGATCCGTACCGTGCCCTCTACGTGCACGTTCCTTTTTGTAAGCGCAGATGCGCTTATTGCGACTTCGCGACGTGCGCTGTCCCTCCAGATAGTCCGCAGCTCGACAGCTATGTTGAAGAGGTGATCGCCGCTATTCGCGGTGCCTCACGCTCTGAGCAGCTTGGAGCTATTGAAACGGTGTATTTTGGCGGCGGAACGCCAACCTATTTAGGAAACAAACGCCTCTCCTCATTGCTATATACACTTTCGCTTTCTATGCATCTTACGCCCGATGTCGAATGCACCATCGAGTCTAATCCAGACAGCCTTAGCGAATCCATGGTGAAGGACATGTTCGCCTTGGGTGCAACCCGCATATCTATTGGTGTTCAGAGTTTCGATGACGGGCTTCTTTCCTTTCTGGGCCGCGTCCATTCATCCAGTCAGGCAAAGCGGGCTGTAGAGCTTGCTCAAATCCGGTTTGATAATGTTAGCATCGACCTTATGTGCGGTTTACCTGGTCAAACAGAAGAAGGGTTCCGAAAGGATTTGGAACTTGCTCTTCAGCTTGGCGTTAAACATGTGAGCGTATACCCTCTAATGGTCGAAGAGGGAACACCGCTCTTCTGGCGCGTAGAAAAAGGGATTGTTCACATCGATGAAGACCTGGGGGCTGATCTTATGCAGGTTGCCGCTGAGGTACTGGGTGATGCAGGTATGCATAGGTATGAGGTTGCTAGCTACGCATTTGACGGTTTCGAGTCGCGCCACAACACTGCTTACTGGACCGGAAAACCTTATCTTGGACTTGGTGAGGGCGCGGTTTCGATGCGTCAAAATGCTCTTGAGCGAGAACGTCTTAAGGATGGTTCGGTGGTGGAATCTCTCGATCCTTTCGAAATGGCTGCTGAAGATCTGATGTTGGGGATGCGTATGAGCCGAGGAGTATCCGATTCGATGCTTGAAGATGCGTCTTTGCTTCTTCCCGATGCTCCCCTTGCTTTTTGTGGTCTAGAATCTGATGGCTTGGTTGAGCATTGCGGCTCACGATGGATTCCTACTGAAAAAGGATGGTTGTTTGGCAACCTCTTATACGGAAGGCTCCTTGACCTTGCTCCGTAACGGTTGGGATACGCAGGTTGTTTCAGCATACTTAGCGTGTGGGAATGACGTATCTTTAGGTTGTTGTTAGCACTCTAGTTGCTTCGCTGCTAAAATGCTTTCACATTGGTGAGGAAAATCATTGCTAAGGAGGCAAGCGATGCTATCAGATAGGCGCCAGATTGTGCTTCGGGCGCTCATCGAAGAATACATTGCTCGTGCGCTTCCTGTAGGGTCGCGTACGCTAGTTGAGCGCTATAACCTGGGAATCAGCTCTGCTACGGTGCGAAATGAACTCTCGCTTCTTGAGGAAATGGGTTATCTGGCCCAGCCGCATACTTCTGCGGGACGTATTCCCACTGATTTCGGTTATCGGGCATTTGTCGATGAGCTTCTTTCTGAAAGCGATCCCGATAATGGGGAAGATGCCCTTGCTCGTGAGTTGCGCGAAAGCGCGAGCGATTTAGACGATCTAATGGATCGAACTTCTCAGGCGCTCGCTCGTTTTACTGATTGCATGACGCTTCTTGTGCCTCCGCGGATTCTTTCGGTGGATATTCGTTTGGTAAATCTGGTTTTGCTGACGCCTCAACGTCTATTAACTGTGATCGTTACCGAGGATGGTCAGGTTTTCGATAGGCAGATGGATCTGCCTCGTGACTACTCTCAAGACGAAATTGGCAAAACGCAAGAAGCACTCAACAACATTTTGGTCGGAACGTCTTTGTCTTCGACGTCGGGTGAACTGCCGCTTGGCGCTAGTGGGGTTCATGACGATTTGTTCAGAATGGTTATGGCTGAGATCTTGGCTTGCCTGAAAGATCAGAACGCCATAAAGGCCCACCCGTTGGGCATTTCCCATCTTCTGGGCAAACCTGAATTCAGTGATTCTTCTTGTCTTATGCCTGTCCTCGAAGAGCTCGAAGGTGATACGATGCTTCTTCGTGTGTTCAATGATGCGGCTGCCTCTGAAGAGCCCGTTGTCCGCATTGGGCACGAAAATGATTCCGAAGCGCTTTCGAGTGTTTCGCTCATTGCCAACCGTTTCGGCGAGGCTGAGCACAGCGGTCTTATATTGATCGTGGGTCCCACACGGATGGATTATTCGCAGGTACTCAAAGCTGTTCGCGCAGCCCGTAACGTTTTGAAAGATTTGTAATCCCGAAAAGGAGATTCGCAACTTATGGCCAACGATTTATACGAGGTGCTTGGCGTTGACAAGACGGCAAGTGACGATGAGATCAAGAAAGCTTTCCGAAAGAAGGCCCGCCAGCTTCATCCTGATGTGAACAAGGATCCTGATGCCGAGGATCGCTTCAAAGAACTTAATGAGGCTTATGACGTTCTGAGCGATCCTAATAAACGAGCCCAATATGATCGTTTTGGTACTATTCCTGGCGCTTCCGGCGGTGGCGGATCCCAATACGTTGATCTCGAAGATTTGTTTGGCGGCGGTTTCGGTGGTATGGGTGACCTCTTCAGCTCATTTTTTGGCGGCGGTGGAGCTCGCGCCAATGTGCGAAAAGAAGGCCGCGATATGGGCGTAGGGTTGCGCATCACGCTTGAAGAAGCAGCATCGGGTGTAAAGAAGGAAATCGTATACGATCGCCTTGCTCCGTGTCCCGATTGCGAAGGTTCGGGGTTATCTGAAGGCGGAAGCGAAGTTACCTGTCCTGATTGCAATGGCCAGGGTCGCGTCGTCACCGTTCAGCATACATTCCTAGGCGATATGCAGTCTGCATCTACCTGTCCTCGATGCTCTGGCTCAGGCAAGATTATCGAAAATCCGTGCCCCGAATGCGAGGGGCAGGGACGTGTTCCCGATCGTCAGCGCATATCTGTTGATATCCCTGTAGGCATTCGCGATGGCCAACAGCTTCGTTTGTCGGGCTATGGTGAAGCTGGTATTCGTGGTGCAGAAGCGGGAGACCTTATCGTTACTTGCCGTATCGAAGAGCATGAGTTCTTCGAACGCCAGGGTGATGATCTACATTGCTCTGCGGCGATCAGCATGGTTCAAGCGGCGCTTGGTGCCAAGATCGAGCTTGATGGCATCTTCGAGAATGAAAAGGTCTCTGTCGCTATTCCCGAAGGATGCCAGTATGGTCAGGTTGTGCGCGTTAAGGGTGCTGGCATGCCTAAGTTCCGTAGCGAATCGCGTGGTGACTTGCATGTTCATGTTGAGGTTAAGATCCCTACGCGTGTTTCCAAGGGCGAACGGGCTATTCTGGAGCGTTTGGCCGACGAAATGGGAGAGAATGTCTCCGAACAGCGTAGCCCTCTTCAGAAACTTCGAGACGCTTTCAACAATTAATCGGGAGAGATATGTCGCTTCCTCATTTCTTCTTACGTGAACAGGTGCTGGCGTTTGAGTCGGCGCCTGTTTTTGCACTTCATCTTGATGCTGATGACACGAAGCATGCAAAAGTCTTGCGCCTTGCTGTAGGTGAGCATATAGCCGTTGTGGATGCCATCTCTGATTGTTTTGAATGCGAGATTGTTTCTTTCGAGGGTGATGAGCTTTCCGTATCCATTGCTCAGAAGCTTTCTTCGTATGCGCGTCCTGAGGTTGTTCTAGTTCAGGGTCTGGCCAAGGGCGAGAAGATGGACACTATTGTTAGGCATGCAACCGAAGTTGGTATCGCGGAGTTTGTCCCTATGACTACCTCGCGCAGCGTTGTGAAGCTTGATGCGAAGAAGTCAAAAGCCCGGTTTGAAAGATGGGCTTCTATCGCTAAGAGTGCTGCGATGCAGAGTGGGCGTTCCTCCAAGCCCGTCGTTCACGCGCCCTGTTCTGTCGCAGGGGCGGTTGATATTGCCAAAGATTGCGATGCTGTGCTGATTTGCTGGGAGGAAGCTGAGCTGTCCAGTACTTTGGCTGAGGCTGTGTCGTGCTGCATTGCGGCTACCGGGAAAGATCCTCGCAGCCTGCGTATTGCATTGGTGGTGGGCCCGGAGGGCGGTCTAACTGCCCAAGAGGTTGATCTTTTTCTTGCATTGCCTTATGCGTATTCGATCAGTTTGGGCCCAAGTATTCTTCGCACGGAAACGGCTGGGATCGTTGCTCCGGCTTTGGCGTTATATGAGCTTGAGGTGCGTTCATGAGGGTATCGGTAGTAAACCTTGGCTGCAAAGTAAATAGAGTTGAATCCGACACTATCGCCAAAGCTTATGAAACCAGGGGTGCTCAACTGTGCTCGGTGCCGGATGCGGATATTGTTGTTGTGAACACCTGCACGGTAACCGAGGAAGCCGACAAAAAGACCCGTAAAAGCATCAGACGCGTTCTTCGTCAAAATCCGACTGCGCAAGTTGTGGTTACCGGTTGTGCAGCTGCTATCGAACCCGAGTTTTACCGTGGCCTTGATTCCCGCATCTGCGTGGTGGATAAAATTGATTTGCTCGAAGAGGTGGGTGACGGCTCGGCTGCTTCTTCGGCAAATCTTATTCGTGTGGGAGAAGAATTCCCTACACGTGTTTCATTGAAGGTCCAGGATGGATGCAATCATTCGTGCACTTACTGCATCGTCCATGTTGCTCGGGGCAAGGCTTGGTCGCGTCCGATTTGCGCTGTTTTGGAGGAAGCCTTGGCGTTGGCCGATGCGGGCGTCAAAGAGCTTGTCCTTACCGGAATCGATCTTGGATCCTATTGCTACACCGAAGGCGAGAAACGAATCCGCCTTGGCGCTCTGGTCCGCAGGATGCTTGATGAATTGAGCAAGGCTGGTCATGATGACGTCCGTTTGCGCGTTGGGTCCGTAGAACCAAGGTCGCTTGATCCTGAATTCGTGAAAGTCATGGCGGAGTCTGAGGGGCGCGTGTGCCGTCATTTACACTTGCCTTTGCAATCAGGCTCTGACAAAGTTCTACATGAGATGAATCGGCCTTATTCTGCCCATGAGTTCTTAGAGGTTGTTGCCATGCTGAAACGGCAAGTTGGCGATATTTCCCTTACTACAGACGTCATTGTGGGTTTTCCCGGAGAAACAGAGCAAGATTTTGCCGATACCTGCACGCTGGTGCGCGAGGTTGGCTTCACGAAGATTCATGTATTTCGGTATTCTCGCCGAGAGGGTACGCCAGCGGCAAGTCGCACCGATCAGATTCCAGCTGAAACAAAAGAACGTCGTGCGCATGAATTAAGTGTTTTGGGCGATCGGTTGCGTATTCAATACGCCCAGCGCCGTATCGGCTCCCATGAGCTTGTTGCTGTCGAACAAGAAGGGTGGGGCATGACGGAATCGTATTATAAGGTTCGTGTGGATGGATTCCCCCAGGGTGCTTTGGTCGATGTATGCTTAACGGGCGTTGACGATGCTGCTATTATGAGGGCATGACTGATCTAGAGAACATCACACTCGTCATCCCATCCCCAATTGAGCCCTCTGCATTATTGGGATCCCAAGACGAGTTTCTTCACCTAATCGAAGACTCCACTGCTGCGAGAATTTCCTTGCATGAGAATTCGCTTCGCATTCAGGGCAACGCTCTTGAGGTGCAATCGCTTACCACGCTTTTTGCGGGTCTGATAAAAACGCTTGAGGCGGGCGAGGCTCTTACGGCCGACGAGGTAAAGCGCTCTTTGAATCTCATGAGGGCCGGCGAATTGGCACCGCCTCCAATGAAGAACGATGTGATTCTTTCTTATCGCGGTCGGGCGATTCGTCCTAAAACACCCACGCAGAAACAATACGTGGATGCCATCCGAAAGAACACGGTCACGTTTGGCATTGGTCCGGCGGGTACTGGCAAAACATACCTTGCTATGGCTATGGCGGTAGCAGCTTTCAACAACAAACAAGTTAGTCGCATTATCCTCACGCGACCAGTTGTCGAGGCTGGTGAGAACCTCGGTTTTCTTCCTGGTTCTCTTACCGAGAAAATCGATCCTTACATCCGTCCTTTGTATGATGCACTGTTTGAGATGATGGAACCCGGTCGTGCGAACAAGTACCTTGCTGACGGAACCATTGAAATTGCTCCCCTGGCGTTTATGCGGGGCCGTACGCTCAATGATGCATTCATTGTTCTTGACGAAGCTCAGAACACTACTCCTGGGCAAATGAAGATGTTCCTTACTCGTTTGGGCATAGGTTCGAAAATGGTTATTACCGGCGACATTACTCAGGCTGATCTTCCTAAGGGCATATCAGGCTTAAAGACTGTGCGTCAGGTTCTTGATGGTTTGGAAGATATAGCTTTTTGCGAGTTCAAGAATGCCGATGTCGTGCGCCATTCTCTGGTTGCGAGGATTGTTGCTGCCTATGCGCGCGCCGAAGAGATGAATCTCCGTCTGTAAAGAGGTTGCCAATGCAAGTCAATGTACTTATTGAGCATGGGGAAGAGCTCGTTGGTGGCTTTCCTATTGAAGAGCTGTGCACGTTTGTTATGAAAAAGATGAACTTGCCAGAGTGCACCGATGTTACCGTTACGTTCGTTTCCAACGAACGTATCCATGAGCTCAATCGTGAGTATCGAGGAATCGATCGTCCAACCGATGTCTTGTCGTTTGAGTGCGACAATGTTCCATTCGAGGATGAGGTTCTGGATGACGTTGAAGAATTTGAATTGGGCGATACCATTATTGCTACAGATGTAGCTCTTGCCCAAACCGAAGAATACGGAACCACGCTAGAAGAGGAAGTGACGATCCTCACCATCCATAGCTTGCTGCATCTTTGCGGATACGATCATATCGAGGATGATGATTACGAGATAATGCATGCTCTGGAAGAAAAGCTGATGCGTGAATGGAATGAGAGCCGCGCATGACGCGTGAAGGCTTTTCTCTTTTTGCCGCGTTCCGTTGTGCGGGGCGCGGAATAATCGACACAGCTCACGAGCGCAATTTTCATATTGAATTTGCTTGCATGCTGCTCTGCATTGCTCTCGGTTTTGGTTTTGGTATTAACCCTTATGAGTGGCTTGTCATTGTAGTTTGCTTTGGCTTGGTTTTGGGCGGCGAGTGTTTAAACTCATCGATTGAAGCAATAGTTGATTTGGCAAGCCCTGAGTATCATGAGCTTGCTCGTAAATCAAAAGACGCCGCCGCTGGCGGTGTGCTGCTGTTTTCTTTGGCCTCATTGGTTGTTGGCCTGATTATTTTTGCGCCGCGAATTCTTTGCCTGCTTGGCCTGATGTAGGGCGCGTTTGTAAAGGAATTATATGGAAATCAATCAAAGCACTATCGATCCAAAGACGTTTAGGTCGGGATTTGTGACTCTTGTTGGTCGGCCAAGTTCGGGTAAATCAACTTTGCTCAATGCTCTTATGGGAAAAAAACTTGCCATTGCGTCGCCCACGGCCCAAACAACGCGCCATCGTTTCCGTGCTGTTCATACTACCGAAGATCACCAGATGGTTATTGTTGACACTCCGGGTGTGCATAAACCCCATGATGCCCTCGGGGAAGAGCTGAATACCACGGCACTAAAGTCACTTGACGGCATAGATGTTGCAGCATTCTTGCTGGATGCATCGGCTCCCTTTGGCCGCGGTGACGAATGGGTCATTTCCGAGCTTTCCAAGAACAGGGTTCCGAAGATTCTTGTTCTTTCAAAAATCGACCTGGTGAATGATGAGCTTCTCGACGAACAGCGTCATAAGGCGGTTTCTTTAGGTGATTGGGATGAAGTTGTAGAGGTTTCGTCACTTACAGGTGCTGGTATCGACGATTTCATTGAAGCTGTTGTTCGTCGCTTGCCCACTGGCCCACTTTGGTTTCCTGCAGACATGGAAACCGATCAGCCTCTCGAAGTTATCATTGCCGAATTCATTCGTGAGAAGATCCTGCTTACCGCGCATGATGAAGTGCCTCATGCTGTTGGCGTGGTTGTTGATGCCATGGAATACAATCGACGAAAGAATCTACAGAAGATTTATGCCACTGTCTATGTGGAGCGTGATAGCCAGAAAGGCATCATAATCGGCAAGGGCGGGCATGCTATCAAGGAAGTTGGCACCCAGGCGCGCGAGGACCTCGAAACCCTTCTGGGCAAAAAGGTATTTCTCGATCTCAATGTTAAAGTTCGTAAAAACTGGAGGCGGGATCTAAACCAGATTCGTCGTTTTGGCTATGGTGAGGGTGCATAGGATCAATGGCTTCGCGTTCATATAGCGTGAGGGCTTTGGTGCTTCGTCGCACGAAGCTGGGGGAGAGCGATGTGATTTGCACTTTGCTCTCATGTGATGGATCGCAAATACGAGCGGTCGCGAAGGGGGCTCGAAAGCCCTCTTCTTCTTTCGCCTCCCGCTTAGAGGTTTATTCTGTTTGCGATTTGCTTCTCTGCCAAGGGAAAACTCTCGACATCGTCAAAGAGGCGCGCCTACTGGAGGGAAATGAGCATCTTCGTAGGGACTATGCCTTGATGGAGGCAGCTTCGCCTATGGTTGAAATTCTTGACAAAACTACTCAAGTAGGGTTGGAAGATGAACGCTTGTTTTCTATGACATGTGTTGCGCTGAAGGCATTAAAGGCTGCCAATTTGGAAAACGCTGTTGCATCCCCTGAGTGTTATACGGCTGGTTATCTGCTTAAAACGCTTGCTGTTTTGGGCTTTCGTCCTCGTTTTGATACCTGTGTTGAGTGCGGAAATTCAATTTCACCAGAAAGGCTTCCCTCTCGTGCGCCCTTTTCGCTTGTTGATGGTGGTATGGTTTGTCCGTCTTGCAGTTATGCGAGCGAAACAATTGCCCTTTCTCGCGATACCGTGCTGTGGGCTCAGGCTTTGCTGTTCAGCACTTTCGAGGAGATTTCTCATTTTGAAATAGAAGTTGACGAACGTTTGCGCGTTATGCGATTCCTTCAGCTGTGGATTCGCCAACATTTGGGTATTTCATTGAAATCTCTGGACTATTTAATATCGTTTAGATAACTCGATCAACTTCAAACGCTCTCTTTTTCAGACTGGCATTACCCATGGTGGTTACTCCTTGGCGCTATTACGCTACACTGGGTTTTATGAACTTGTTCACTGTGAATGATCTGCTGCAATGTTGAGGGATATTGCAGCAAGTCCTTCAGGCATGGGGATGCCTGAAGGAGGAAAGAGGGGTGTATTATGGCTGCTCCCGCAACCGAACATGTACGTAACATTGTGCTGGTAGGCCAAGACGGTGCCGGCAAAACATCACTTGCCGAAGCGATGCTGCACGTTTCTGGGAAAACTCCGCGCATGGGAACAACTCATGACGGCAAGTCATACCTCGACTATGACGAAGAGGAGATTCGTCGTCATTTCACCTTAGGCACGTCAATTGCGCCCATTCCTTATAAGGATTACAAAATCAATTTGCTTGATACCTCGGGTCAGCCTGATTTTCTTGGAGATACGCTTGCAACTATGCAGGCGGCTGAGATGGCCATGTTCGTTGTCGATGCCGTTGACGGTCCTCAGGTTATGACCACGCGTTTGTGGCATGAGGCTGAAACTATGAGGTTATGCCGCTGCGTTTTCATCAATCATATCGACCGTGAGCATGCCAATTTTGATGTAGCAATGGCCACTCTCCATGCTCGCTTTGGTTCTCGTTTGGGTGCAGTAACTATACCTATGGGCGTTGATAAAGACTTTAAGGGCGTGATCGACGTTCTTCGTATGAAAGCTCGTTACTTTGAGGGAGAAGACGAACGCGTCGAGGAGATTCCTGAGGATTATCTTGATGTTGCCCAAGTTGCTCGCGATAAGTTGTGCGATTTAGTCGCGGAAGCTGACGAAGACTTGATGATGAAATATCTTGATGGCGAAGAGCAGTTAACCCAAGAAGAACTTGAGCAGCTGCTTGATAAAGCGATTGCGCAAGAGATTTTTATACCCGTCTTCGTCGGCTCTACGATTATCAAGCAGGGCATCAAAGGTCTAATGGAGGATATTGCAAGCTATTTTCCCCATCCTCGTGCACACGGGCCCTTCTATTTGGCTAATGGTGAAGAGCTCTATGTCGACGAAACGGGCGAACCTGCTGGGTTCGTTTTCAAGACGCTCTCCGATCCGTATGTTGGCCGCATGAGCTTTATCAAGGTGCTTTCCGGATACCTTGAGCCTGGAATGGAGCTTACGAACGCGCGTAGTAAGAAGAAAGAACGTCTTTCTCATCTTTACGTGATGATGGGCAAGGAGCCTATGGATGTTAAGAGCGCCAAAGCCGGCGATATCATTGTGGTCCCCAAGATGAATGAGACGAAAACCGGTGATACGCTCTCGCTTTCTGGCGATATCGAGGTTGATCCGCTGCCAAGTCCCGTTCCGCTTTACCCCATCGCCCTTGAAGCTGAAAACAAGAAGGATGAGGATAAGCTGGGAACATTCCTTTCCAAGCAAGCGGAAATTGATCCAACTCTGCGTTTGGTCCGATACGAAGAAACTCATCAACAAGTTGTATTTACGATGGGCGACATGCATGTAGATGTGCTGTTGAACAAGTTAAAGAATCAGGCGAAGATCGAAGCGCATCTTGTTCCTGTTCGAATTCCTTATCGCGAGACAATTCAAAAAACCGCAGAAGCAGAGGGTCGTCATAAGAAACAGACTGGCGGCTCTGGACAGTTTGGCGATTGTTGGCTTCGTCTTTCTCCTAACCCAGGTGAAGGTTACGCATTTGTGAGTGAAGTGGTTGGCGGCAGAATTCCGAAGAATCTCATTCCGGCTGTGGACAAAGGTGTCCAGGAAGCCATGGCAGAGGGCTTCCTGGCTGGCTATCCCATGGTTGATATCAATTGCGTAGTGTTCGATGGTTCCTACCATGCGGTAGATTCCAACGAGATGGCCTTCAAGACCGCGGCCCGCATCGGCTTCCGCGCCTGCTGCGAGAACGCCGGCCCCATCATCTTGGAGCCCTGGGCCACCATGGAAGTGACCGTGGGCGAGGAGTACGCCGGCACCATCATGGGCGACATCTCCACGCGCCGCGGCCGCATCGTGGGCACCGACGCGGGTTTTGCGGCCGGCGAGACCATCATCAAGATGCGCGCGCCCTACGCCGAGGTCATCAACTACACGAAGGATCTGCGCTCCATGACCCGCGGCTCCGGCTCCTACACGCTCACCTTGGAAGGCTACGAGCAGGCGCCGGCCGACGTGACGAAGAAGCTCGTGGAAGCCTACGAGGCCGCCCGGGCGGCGGGGAACTAGCAAGCTGCCTGCACTTCTCGTTCAGCATCTGTAATGTATCAAGCCGGGAGGTTCGCTTCCCGGCTTTTCTTTCTGCAACAAAGTCCTGTTCCAGCCCTATTTTCCAGAAAATTTCCATGGCTTGTAAAAATTTTTCTTGACTTGGTCTTCACGCCGTAGTATTTTAGCGAATTGCAACTTTTTTGCAGATTTGCGATGGACGTGAAGGAGGAACAGCCTCGTGGCAATGGATAAGAAATCCGCTCCCACCAGCCTTTACAGGGATCGCCGAAGCTTCGCGAAGATTCCCGACGTCATGGACGTCCCGAACCTGATCGCTATCCAGACGGAAAGCTTCGACTGGTTCAAGAACGAGGGCTTGGCCCAGGCGTTCGCCGATGTGTGCCCGATTGAGAACAACACCGGCGACATGTGCGTCGAATTCGGTAAGCACGAGTTCGGCGAGCCCAAGTACACGGTGGACGAATGCAAGGAGAAGGACGTCACCTATCAGGCGCCGCTCTTTGTTGAGATCCGCTTCATCAACCGTGAGACCGGCGAGATCAAGGAGCAGGAGGTGTTCATGGGCGACTTCCCGCTCATGACGCCGCGCGGCACCTTCATCATCAACGGCACCGAGCGCGTGGTCGTCTCCCAGCTCGTGCGCTCCCCGGGCGTGTACTTCGCCTCCGAGCGCGACAAGACCTCCGACAAGACCATCTACAACGCGAAGGTCATCCCCTCCCGCGGTGCGTGGCTCGAGTTCGAAACCGACAAGCGCGACCTGCTCTCCGTGCGCATCGACCGCAAGCGCAAGCAGCCGGCCACCCTGCTCGTGCGCGCCCTCGGCCTGGCCGAGACCCGCGAGGAGATCATCGAGCTTCTGGGCTCCTCCGAGATGGTGCTGCGCACGCTCGACCGCGACCCCGCCACCACCAAGGAAGAGTCGCTCATCGAGCTGTACAAGCGCTTCCGTCCCGGCGAGCCGCCGACGATCGATTCCGCCCGCACGCTGCTCGACGGCCTGTTCTTCAACCCGCAGCGCTACGACCTCGCCAAGGTCGGCCGCTACAAGGCGAACAAGAAGCTCGGCTTCGATCCCGAATTCGACGCTTCTACGCTCACCATTGAAGACATCGTCGCAACCATGCGCTACATCGTTGCCCTTCACGAGGGCGAAGAGGGCTATCAGGTCGACGACATCGACCACTTCGGCAACCGTCGTATCCGCACGGTCGGCGAGCTCATCCAGAACCAGTTCCGCATCGGCCTTTCGCGCATGGAGCGCGTTGTGCGCGAGCGCATGAGCATGCAGGAGCCTGACGAAATCACTCCGCAGAGCCTCGTGAACATTCGCCCCATTGTGGCTGCCATCAAGGAATTCTTCGGCTCTTCGCAGCTGTCGCAGTTCATGGACCAGGCAAACCCCGCCGCAGGCATTACGCACAAGCGTCGTCTGTCTGCTCTGGGCCCTGGCGGTCTGTCGCGCGAGCGCGCAGGCTTCGAGGTTCGCGACGTTCACAATTCGCACTACGGCCGCATGTGCCCCATCGAGACGCCTGAAGGCCCGAACATCGGCCTTATCGGCTCTCTGGCCACCTATGGCCGCATCAACCCCTACGGCTTCATCGAGACGCCCTACCGTCGCGTGATCGACGGCAAGGTGACCGACGAGATCGACTACCTGACCGCCGATGAGGAAGAGAACTTCACCATCGCCCAGGCCAACGACCTGTTCGATCTGGAAACCCGCGAGTTCGGCTACACCGACGAGGACGGCGTCTTCCACAAGTCCGCCCGCGTGCTCGCCCGTACCACCGACACCAACGGCGTGTTCGGCGAGGCCATGGACGTGCCGCCGGAGATGGTCAACTACATGGACGTGTCGCCGCGCCAGATGACCTCCGTGGCTACCTCGCTCATTCCGTTCCTCGAGCACGACGACGCCAACCGCGCCCTCATGGGCTCGAACATGCAGCGCCAGGCTGTGCCGCTGCTGCGCCCGAGCGCCCCGCTCGTAGGTACCGGCATCGAGCACCGCATCGCGGTGGACTCCGGCGAGATCCTCGTGGCCCAGCGCCCCGGCGTGGTCGACTATGTGGACGGCCAGACCATCATCATCCTGAACGACGACGGCGAGTACGACGAGTACCTCATTCCGAAGTTCCAGCGCTCCAACCAGTCCGGCTGCATCAACCACCGCCCCATCGTCCGCAAGGGCGACGAGGTCTGCGCCGGCGACGTGCTGGCCGACGGCCCGTCCTGCGACGGCGGCGAGCTGGCGCTCGGCCAGAACCTCATGATCGCCTACATGCCGTGGGAAGGCTACAACTACGAGGACGCTATCATCGTGTCCGAGCGCGTCGTGGCCGAGGACCTGCTAACCTCCATCCACATCTCCGAGTACGAGGTGGACGCCCGCGACACGAAGCTGGGCCCCGAGGAGATCACCCGCGAGATCCCCAACATCTCCGAGGACATGATTTCCGATTTGGACGCCGACGGCATCATCCGCGTGGGCGCCGAGGTGTTCCCGGGAGACGTGCTGGTGGGCAAGGTCACCCCGAAGGGCGAGACCGAGCTCACCGCCGAGGAGCGCTTGCTTCGCGCCATCTTCGGCGAGAAGGCCCGCGAGGTGCGCGATACGAGCCTCAAGGTGCCCCACGGCTCCGGCGGCCGCGTCATCGGCATCTACCGCTCCTCCCGCGAGGCTGGCGATGATCTGGCCCCCGGCGTGAACGAGCTCGTGCGCATCTACGTCGCTCAGAAGCGCAAGGTGCAGCAGGGCGACAAGCTGTCCGGCCGTCACGGCAACAAGGGCGTTATCTCCCGCGTGCTGCCGGTCGAGGACATGCCCTACCTCGCCGACGGCACCCCGATCGACGTCATCCTGAACCCCCTGGGCGTTCCGTCCCGTATGAACGTCGGCCAGCTGCTCGAGAACCACCTCGGCTGGGCCGCCAAGTGGGGCTGGTCGGACGCCGAGGAAACCGACGAGGTCGTGGAGGGCCCGATGTACGTGGCCACGCCCGTGTTCGACGGCGCCACCGAGGAAGAGATCTCGGACGCCATCGAGAAGGCCAACCGCAACCTCATCAACATGAACCACGCGAAGTACGGCGACATGGCCCGCGACGAGCTGGTGCCCCAGCTGACGCGCACCGGCAAGACGTGGCTGTACGACGGCCGCACCGGCGAGAAGTTCCGCGAGCCCATCACCGTCGGCCAGACCTACATCCTGAAGCTCGGCCACATGGTGGACGACAAGATTCACGCCCGCTCGACCGGCCCCTACAGCCTCATCACCCAGCAGCCCCTCGGCGGCAAGGCCCAGTTCGGCGGTCAGCGCTTCGGCGAGATGGAGGTGTGGGCGCTGTACGCCTACGGCGCCTCCAACGTGCTGCAGGAGATCCTCACGGTGAAGTCCGACGACACGTCGGGCCGCGTGAAGAGCTACGAGGCCATCGTGAAGGGCGAGAACATCCCGGCGCCGGAGGAGCCCGAGTCCTTCAAGGTGCTCGTGAAGGAAATGAAGTCCCTGTGCTTGAACGTCGAGCTCGAGGGCCACGATATGCAACCCATCAGCGAGGACGAGATCGAGGACTACAGTGCCGACCAGGCGCTTTACGCCGCGCTCGCCGCTGATGCCAAGAAGACCGAAGACGAAGAGGCCAACGCCATCGATGCCCTGGCTGCCGAGCTGGGCGACCTGATGAGCGGTCTTGAGTCCGACCTGAACACCGACCTCATCGGTGGCGGAGAGGAGGCCTAACCCCATGACGGAATTCGACGTCAACAACTTCGACGCCCTGCGCATTTCGCTCGCTTCCGCCGAGGACGTGCGCAGCTGGTCTCGCGGCGAGGTGAAGAAGCCCGAGACCATCAACTACCGTACCTTGAAGCCCGAGAAGGACGGCCTGTACTGCGAGAAGATCTTCGGTCCCACCAAGGACTGGGAGTGCGCCTGCGGCAAGTACAAGCGCGTTCGCTTCAAGGGCATCGTCTGCGAGCGCTGCGGCGTGGAGGTCACCCGCTCCAAGGTGCGCCGCGAGCGCATGGGCCACATCGAGCTGGCCGCGCCCGTGAGCCACATCTGGTACTTCAAGGGCTCCCCGTCGCGTCTGGGCTACCTTCTGGACATTCCGCCGAAGGAGCTTGAGAAGGTTCTGTACTTCGCCAGCTCCATCATCACCTCGGTGGATAAAGAGGCCCGCGAGGAGGACATCGACGACTTGCGCGACGAGCTTGCCGCCGATATGGAAGAGCTGGACGCCGAGCGCGACCGCCTTATCGAGGCCACCCGCAAGCTGTCCACCGACTACGTGCCGGAGGAGGACGACTTCGTCGACGATCTCGATGACGACGAGCGCCTCACCCCCGAAGAGGTGGAAGAGGAGATCGCCGACATCTACGAGGAGTTCAACGAGCGCAAGGCCCTGCGCCAGGACGCGTTCGACGCCTTCCTGAAGATCGAGCCGAAGCAGCTCATCGGCGACGAGGCCCTCTACCGCGAGATGCGCGCGAACTACCGCGACTACTTCACCGGCGGCATGGGCGCCGAGTCGGTGCGCGACCTTCTGGACGCCATGGATCTGGAGGCGACCTCTGAAGAGCTGCGCGAGGTCATCGCCACGGGCAAGGGCCAGAAGCGCGCCAAGGCCGTGAAGCGCCTGAAGGTGGTGGATGCGTTCCTCAAGTCGGACAACAAGCCTTCCGACATGATCCTGGACGTCATCCCGGTCATTCCGCCCGATCTGCGCCCCATGGTGCAGCTCGACGGCGGCCGCTTCGCCACGTCGGATCTGAACGATCTGTACCGCCGCGTCATCAACCGCAACAACCGCCTGAAGCGCCTGCTGGAACTCGGTGCGCCTGACATCATTGTCCGCAACGAGAAGCGTATGCTGCAGGAGGCTGTGGACGCCCTGATCGACAACGGCCGCCGCGGCCGCCCGGTCACCGGTGCCAACAACCGTGCGCTGAAGTCCCTGTCCGACATGCTGAAGGGCAAGCAGGGCCGTTTCCGTCAGAACCTGCTCGGTAAGCGTGTGGATTACTCTGGCCGTTCCGTGATCGTGGTCGGCCCGTCCCTGCGCATGCACCAGTGCGGTCTGCCGAAGCCGATGGCCCTCGAGCTGTTCAAGCCGTTCGTCATCAAGCGCCTCGTGGACCTGAACTATGCGCAGAACATGAAGTCCGCCAAGCGTCTTGTGGACCGCGGCGACGCCGAAGTGTGGGGCGTGCTCGAGGAGGTCATCTCCGAGCACCCCGTGCTGCTCAACCGTGCACCTACGCTGCACCGTCTGGGTATTCAGGCATTCGAGCCGATCCTGGTGGAAGGCAAGGCCATCCACCTGCCGCCGCTGGCCTGCGCCGCCTTCAACGCCGACTTCGATGGTGACCAGATGGCAGTCCACCTGCCGCTCTCCGCCGAAGCCCAGGCCGAGGCCCGCTCGCTGATGATGGCTTCCGACAACATCCTGAAGCCGGCCGACGGCCACACCGTGACCATGCCGAGCCAGGATATGATCCTCGGTTTGTACTACCTGTCCACCGTGCTGGAAGGCGTCAAGGGCCAGGGCCGCGTGTTCTCCTCGCTGGAAGAGGCCGAAATGGCCCTCGACCGCCACGAGATCGACATGCAGGCCAAGGTGCTCATCCGCCTGCCCGAGAGCTTCGTGCTGCCGAAGAACTGGGAGCCCGGCGAAGTCAAGGTGCTCGACCCGCGCGAAGGCGAGGACGAGGTCGTCAAGGAAGAACGCTTCCACGACGGCACTGTGCTGTTCGCCACCTCCTACGGCCGCATCCTGTTCAACGAGACCCTGCCGACCGACTACCCGTTCGTCAACGAGCAGGTGGCCAAGGGCCGTCTGTCCAAGATCGTCGATGACATCGCCATGCGTTACTCCACCCAGCAGGTGGCCGCCACGCTGGATGCCCTGAAGGATCTCGGCTTCACCCGCGCACCGTGGTCCGGCGTGTCCTTCGCGTTCTCCGACGTGAACGAGCCGCCTGAGCGCGACGAGAAGATCGCCGAGTACGAGGCCAAGGCCGACAAGGTCAACGCCAACTACGAGATGGGTCTGTTGACCGAGGAAGCTCGCCGTCAGGAACTCATCGACCTGTGGACCGAGTGCACCGCCGAAGTGTCCAAGGAAGTCGAGGAGAAGTTCGACCCGACCTCCAACCTGGCCATCATCGTGCAGTCTGGTGCACGAGGCAACATGATGCAGATCAACCAGATTGCAGGTATGCGAGGCCTCGTGGCTAACCCGAAGGGTGAGATCATTCCTCGTCCTGTGAAGTCCAACTACCGCGACGGCCTGTCCGTGCTGGAGTACTTCATCTCCCAGCACGGTGCACGTAAGGGTCTGGCCGATACCGCACTGCGTACCGCAGAATCCGGTTACCTGACCCGTCGTCTGGTCGACGTCTCCCAGGACGTCATCGTGCGCGAAGAGGACTGCGGCACCAAGGCCGGTCTGCCCATCCGCGTCGCCGAGCGCGACAACGACGGCAACCTGGTGCTCGTCAAGGCCGCCGACGGTGGCCCGTACTCCCGTCTGCTCGCCGCCGACGTCATCGACCCGGCCGACGGACAGACCGTGCTGTACAAGCGCGACGACGCCCTGTCCATGGACGTGCTCAACGACCTCGTGGCCCACGGCGTCGAGGAAGTCAAGTGCCGTTCCGTGCTGACCTGCGAGTCCAAGCGCGGCGTGTGCGCCAAGTGCTACGGCTGGTCCCTGGCCACCAACAAGCTGGTCGATGTCGGCGAGACCGTCGGTATCGTCGCCGCCCAGTCCATCGGTGAGCCTGGTACCCAGCTGACGCTGCGTTCCTTCCACTCCGGCGGCGTCGCTTCCGCTTCCGATATCACCCAGGGTCTTCCGCGTGTCACCG